>Ga0272441_10000438_pt1 | contig 95442 bp, 67 predicted proteins | sample SSMProp6N_FD_193582 | JGI IMG/M metagenome (GOLD analysis project Ga0272441, IMG submission 193582) | Marine sediment archaeal communities from Little Sippewissett salt marsh, Falmouth, MA, United States - SSM-Prop-6N | ecosystem: Environmental > Aquatic > Marine > Wetlands > Sediment ... | reverse complement strand
CGTCGAGTCGGCCAGGGCGGGAAAAGACGTCTATTGCGAGAAACCGCTGTCCCAGACGATTGCCGAGGCGCGCGGGATGATCGCCGCAATTCGCAAGTACAACCGCGTCTTCCAGACCGGCAGCATGCAGCGCTCATCCTGGAACTTCCGGTTCGCCTGCGAGCTGGTGCAGAACGGCTACATCGGCGACGTCAAGCACGTCACCGTCGGGGTGGGCGGGCCGCCGGAGGATAAGCCGTTAGAGCCGCAGCCGGTGCCGGAGTATCTCGATTGGGACAGGTGGCTGGGCCCGGCCATGTGGAGGCCTTACCATTCGGAGCTGTCTCCGCACCTGAGCTGGGACGGCTTCCCGCATTGGCGCCATCATAGCTGGTTCGGCGGCGGCGGCATGACCGACTGGGGCGCCCACCACTTCGACATCGCCCAGTGGGGCCTCGGTATGGACGGCAGCGGCCCGGTCGAAATCCTTCCGCCCGACGGCAAAGATCGCAAAGACCTGACCTACATCTACGCCAACGGCATCCCCATGACGCGAGGCAAGGCCAACGGCATCCTTTTCGAGGGGACCAAGGGCAAGATTGAGGTCAACCGGGGGTACCTGAAGACCTGGCCGGACAATCTCAAGGACCAGAAGATCGGCCCTGACGAAATTCATCTCTACGACAGCAAGAACCATTACACCGACTGGCTCGACGCGGTTCGCAGCCGGACCAAACCGATCTGCGATATCGAGACCGGCGCCAGCTCGGTGATCGTGTGCCACCTGGGCAATCTCGCATACAAGCTCCAGCGCCCGCTGAAGTGGGACCCGGATCGCGCGGTGTTCATCGGCGACGACGAGGCCAACCGGCTGCTGTCGCGCCCGATGCGCAGCCCCTGGCAGATTTGACCAACACAAAGAAAGGTTTTGCCGTGTCAGTACGAAGATTGGACAGGCGTCAGTTTCTCAGAAGGGCAACCGGGGCGGCGGCCGGAGCGGTCGCCTTTCCATACATCGTTCCGTCCTCGGCCCTGGGCGCCGACGGCGCAGTGGCGCCGAGCAACCGGATCGTACATGGCTGCATTGGCGTCGGCAGCCGGGGATCGGGCGTCATGCGCGGCTTCCTCGGACGCAGCGAGGTCCAGATCGTCGCCGTCTGCGATATCGACAAGGACCACCGGGATCGGGCGAAGAAGACCATTGACGACAAGTACGGCAACACCGATTGTGATACCTACCACGATTTCTGCGAGCTGATCGCGCGGGACGACATCGACACGATGTCGCTGGCAGTGCCCGATCACTGGCATTCGATTCCCGTGATCATGGGCGCCCGGGCGGGCAAGGACATGTATGCCGAGAAACCGCTGGCGCGGACGATTCACGAGGGTCGGCAGATGGTCGAGGCGGTCGAGCGGTACAAGAGGGTCTGGCAGACCGGCTCGCAGCAGCGTTCGACCGCGAATTTCCACAAGGCGTGCGAGCTGGTTCGCAACGGTCGGATCGGCAAGGTGCGCCGGGTGGAGGTCGGTCTTCCGACCGGTCGCAGCGGCCCGGCCGCCGTGGTAAAGCCCGTGCCGGCCAACCTGGACTGGAATCGCTGGCTGGGCCCGGCGCCGTGGCGGGCCTACACGGAATTCGGTAAGCGCGGCGTGCACTGGGACTGGCGCTGGGTCAGAGATTTCTCCGGCGGTCAGCTTACCGACTGGGCGGGCCACCACATCGACATCGCCCACTGGGGGCTCGGCCTGGGTCGGACGGGACCGGTGGAGATCGAGGGTCGCGGTGAGTTCCCAGCCGACGGCATCTACGACGTGGCGATCACGTACAAGTTTACCTGCAAGTATGCCAACGGCGTCGAGCTCACCGTTGCGAACAACAAGCAAGTCGCGCAGGGCGCGAAGTGGTACGGCGAGAAGGGCTGGATCTATGTGAAGCGAGGCAAGCTCCAGGCCGATCCGCCTGAGGTGCTCAACGAAACCATCGGACCCAACGAGATTCACTTGTATGAGAGCCGCGATCACATCGGCAACTTCCTGGAGTGCGTCCGAACGCGCAAGGAGACGGTCGCACCGATCGAGATCGGCCACCGCTCCATCAGCGTGGCCCTACTTGGTGAGATTGCCATGCTGACACAGCAGAAACTAAAATGGGACCCGCGAAACGAGCGGTTCCTCAACAGCCCCGAGGCCAATCGCATGCTGTCGCGGCCGATGCGAAGCCCGTGGCACCTTGGAGTATAAGTCAGGAGTACGGTACATGAAGAAGACAACGATATCGCGTCGCGGGTTCCTGCGCAATGCCGCAGGGCTCTCGGTCGGTGCAGTAGCGTTCCCGTACGTCGTTCCGTCGTCCGTCCTGGGCGCCGATGCGCCGAGCGGGAAGATCGTCATGGGTTGTATCGGCGTCGGCAGCCAGGGCAGCGGGAACATGAGGGGATTCCTGAACAAGAAGGACGCTCGGATTGTGGCGGTTTGCGACGTGGACAAGGGCCACCGCGACAACGCCAAGAAGACCGTCGACGGCAAGTACGGCAACTCGAACTGCAAAACCTACCTGGACTTTCGGGAGCTGATTGCCCGGGACGACATCGACGCCCTGTCGCTGGGATTGCCCGATCACTGGCATTCGATTCCGGTGGTGACGGCAGCACGGGCAGGCAAGGACATCTACGGCGAGAAGCCGCTGGCCCGGACGATCTACGAAGGCCGCCAGATGGTGGACGCGTTCCATCGCTACGGTCGCGTCTGGCAGACGGGAAGTTGGCAGCGTTCGGTGGAACATTTCCGCCGGGCATGCGAGCTGGTGATCAACGGTCGTATCGGGAAGGTGAGCCTGGCCGAAGTGGGCCTGCCCACCGGCGGCGGCAGCGACGTCAAGGCGGTCCAGCCGGTGCCCGACGGCGTGGACTGGAATTTCTGGCTGGGGCCGGCCCCATGGGTGCCCTACCGCGGCGTGATCCACTGGAACTGGCGCTGGATGATGGATTATTCCGGCGGCCAGTTGACCGACTGGGCGGGCCATCATATCGATATCGCCCACTGGGGTCTCGGACTGGACCGCAGCGGCCCGGAAGAGATCGAAGGTCGCGGTGTGTATCCGAAGGACGGCATCTACGACGTCCCCACGCAGTACAAGTTTACCTGCAAGTATGCCAACGACCTGACGATGATCGTGGCCAACGACAAGCAGGTTCGCCATGGCATGGGGACGTGCTGGTACGGCGAAAACGGCGCCTGGATTCACGTCAGTCGCGGCGGCCTGCACGCCAGCGACCCGAAGATTCTCGAAGAGGTCATCGGGCCCAACGAAACCCGCCTCTATGAGAGCCGGGACCATCACCAGAACTTCCTCGATTGCGTCAAGACCCGCAAGGAGACGATCACGCCGATCGAGACCGCCTATCGTTCCATCAGCGTCGGATTGCTGGGCGAGATCGCGATGCTCACGGAGCAGAAGCTCAAGTGGGATATCAAGACCGAGCGATTCACCAATAGTGAAGAAGCGAATCGTCTGCTGCGCCGGCCGATGCGCAGTCCGTGGCATCTGTAATGAAGAACCGGCCGGCTTGCTGCTCGTTGAGAGCGATTGAGCCGCCCTGTAATAGAAAGGAGCCAACCCATGATGCGAAAGTCGAAAGCCATGACCGTGGTGCTGCTGATTAGCTTCTGCCTGTCCCTGCTGGCCGGCCCCCTCTGGGCGGTTTCGCCCGAGAAGCTGCGTCCGTTGAAGGCCGAAGAAGTCGCCAAGATCAAAGACGCGATGCCCACCAAGGCGGTGGCCAAGCCCGCCAAAACGCGCAAGATGCTGGTGTTCTGGCGCTGCGAAGGGTTCTATCACGGGGTGATTCCCGTGGCGAACAAGGCGCTGGAGGTCATGGGCGAGAAGACCGGGGCGTTCGATGTTACCGTGGTGACCGACGATTATTCGGTGTTCACCGCCGATACGCTCAAGCAGTTCGACATCGTGTGCTTGAACAACACGACCGGCCTGAAGTTCGATCCGACCAAGACGCCGGACCGCTGTAAGGCCCTGATGAATTTCGTCAAGAGCGGCAAGGGCCTCGTCGGCATCCACGCCGCCGCGGACAACTTCTATCAGTGGCCCGAAGCCATGGAAATGATGGGCAACAAGTTCACCGGCCACCCCTGGGGCGGCGGCGGCACCTGGGCGATCAAAATCGACGAGCCCGATCATCCGCTGACCGCGCCGTTCAAAGGCAAAGGCTTCAAGGTCAAGGATGAGATCTATCGTACGGATCCGCCCCTGTACACACGCGACAAGCAGTTCGTCCTGATGAGTCTCGATATGAGCGATCCGACGACGAAGGCCCAGGCACAAAAACCCGAAGACGCCGACATCGGCATCACCTGGGTCAAGAAGTGGGGCAAGGGCCGCGTGTTCTATTGCTCGCTGGGGCACAACAATCATATCTTCTGGACCCCGGCCATTCTGGAGCATTATCTGCGGGGGATTCAGTTCGCAGCCGGTGATTTTGACGTAGAGACCGAACCAAAGGCATCAGTAAAGGGATCAGACATGGAGCAACAATTAGAGAAAGTCAAAACGTACGATTACGGTCAGAGCCGCGCGGCGCTGACGGAGCTGAGCGACCATATCCGCCAGGCATACGGCAAGCCGGCCGAGCTGAAGAAGATCGAGAAGGCGCTTCTCGGTGTCCTCAAGTCGGATGCGAAATACGCGGGCAAGCAGTATGTCTGCCGCGAGTTGAGCATCATCGGCACGGACCAGTCGGTGCCGGTGCTGGCTTCGATGCTCACCGATGAGAAGTATTCGGATATGGCCCGCTACGCCCTGGAGCGCATTCCCGGCGACGCCGCGGACAAGGCGCTGCTGACGGCGCTGGGCAAGGCCAACGGCAAGCCCAAGATCGGTATCGTCAACACGCTGGGCGAGCGCGGGTCTCGCAAGGCCGCCCCGGCCGTGGCGAAGCTCACGGGCGCTTCGGATAAGCTGCTGGCCGGCGCGGCGATCAGCGCGCTGGGCAAGATCGGCGGCCCCGATGCCATGAAGGCCCTGGCCAAGGCCAAGGACAGCACCTCCGGTAGCTTGCAGATGCTGGCCTACGACGCCTATCTCAAGTGCGCCGATCAGCTCGTCGCCGAAGGCAAGAAGGTGGACGCTCTGAAGATTTACCGCGATCTGAACAAGCCGGGCGTCCCGCAGTTGGTGCGCACCGCCGCCCTGAGGGGCATGGTCAAGGCTGCCGGAGGCGGCAGGTAATTTCTGAACCACGAGGCGCACCGCTCGAACGCCTCCCCTTTGTTCGGGGCAGGCGTCGGGCCTGTGCTGGCGCTTCGATGTGAGCTGTTTTGATCTCAAGTTAGGATTTTGCATATGATTCGTCACGGGAAGAGATTTTGTTCGTTGTTGCTCATGGTGTTTGTCGCGGGCCTGCTGGCGGCCGTGGCGCCGGCGGGGGCCGACGAGGCCGACCAGGAGATCATCAACATGGTGATCGAGGCGCTCAAGAGCGACGATCCCGGGATGCAGACGGGGGCGATCGCCATCGTGCGGGACATCCCCGGCGCGGCGGTGACGCAGGCGCTGGCTCAGGAGTTGCCGAAGCTCTCGGCCACCGCCCAGGTCCAGTTGCTCTCGGCTCTGGCCGACCGGGGCGATGCCACGGCGTTGCCGGCGGTGGTTCAGGGGACCCAGGCAGAGAACGAATCGGTTCGCGTGGCGGCTTTGAAGGCCGTTGGCCAGTTGGGAAACGCTTCGAGCGTGCCCATGCTGGCCGAGCGTGCCTCGGCCACCCGGGGCGCCGAGCAGAAGGCGGCTCGTGAGAGTCTCTATCGTTTGCGCGGTTCGGAGATGGATGCGGCGGTGTTGAAGGCGTTGCCTTCGGCCCAGGCCACGACGAAGGTGGAGCTGATTCGGGCCGTCGGCGAGCGCAACATCACGCAAGGTGTCGAGATCCTGCTCAAGAGCGCCAAGGATGAAGATCGCAAGACGCGTTCGGAGTCGTTCAAGGTCCTGCGCGTGGTGGCCGGGCCGGACGATTTGCCCGCGCTGGTGAATCTCTCGCTGAACCTGGCGGCCAAGTCGGACCGGACCGAAGCCGAGAAGATGATCGCGGCGGTGGCGCACAAGATCGAGGACGAGACTCGCCAGGCCGCGGCGGTGCTGGCCGTGCTGCCCAACGTCAAGGACGTGGAAAACCGGGCTTCGCTGCTTCGCGTGCTCGGCCGCATCGGCGACAGCAGCGCCCTGCCGATGCTGCGGACCGCCCTGAACAGTCGCGAAGGCGAGATTCAGGACGCCGCGATTCGGGCCCTTTCGGATTGGCCCACGTCCGAGCCGGTGCCCGATCTCTTGAAGGTGGCGCAGAACTCGGAGAATCGCGTGCATCGGGTCCTGGCTCTGCGCGGGTTCGTGCGGTTGCTGGGTCTCGAAAGCGACCGGCCCGAGAAGGAAACCGCCGAGCTGTATAAGAAGGCGATGGAGCTGGCGCCGAACGCGCTGGAGAAAAAACGCGTGCTTTCGGGGCTGGGCGATACGAAGTCGCTGGCCGCGCTGGAGATGGCCGGGGCGTACCTCGACGATCTCACGCTGCATCTGGAAGCGGAGATGGCGGCGGTCAAAATTGCCCAGGGCATTTACGGCAGCTACGCGCAGCAATGCACCGAGGTCCTGGAGAAGGTCATCAAGGTCACGCAGAACGATACGCTCCGCGGCCAGGCGCAGGAGGTCATCAAGCAGATCGAGCGCTTCGATGACTACATCACCGCCTGGAAGGTGAGCGGTCCCTACACGCAGACCGACGCCGACGGCGCGGCGCTGTTCGACGTGGCCTTCGCTCCCGAGAAGAAAGACGCCGAGGCCAAATGGCGCATCATGACAGCCGGCACCAGCAAGGACCGGCCCTGGTTGCTGGAGTTCGACAAGGACAAGGCCCTGGCCGGCAGCAACCGCGTGGCCTATCTGAGCACACAGGTGTTCTCGCCGAAAGAGCAGAAAGCGCAGCTCGAGATGGGCAGCGACGACGGTATCAAGGTCTGGCTCAACGCCACGGTGGTGCATGCCAACAATGCCACGCGGCCGGCGGCGCCGGGCCAGGACAAGGCCGAGGTGACGCTCAAGAAAGGCTGGAATTCCCTGCTGGTGAAAGTGACGCAGGGCGGGGGCGAATGGTCCACCTGTGTGCGTTTGCGCCGGCCCGACGGGAACAAGCTCGAAGGCCTCAAGGTCAACGCCGAGTAGAAGAGCCAATGTCGTCCGATGAGCCCCGACGACGCGGCAACGGAGATATGCATATGAAGAGCATGGTTTCTTTTGGAACGCGACAATCGCTGATCCCGGTTGTGTTTCTTACACTCATTGTGTCGTTGTTCTCCGTGGCCCAGGCGGCTGTGGTCGATCCCTTGATGGGCGACTGGCAGGGCCGCTGGGAGCTGGTCGATGCCTACGAGTCGGGCTCGCTGGCCGCCGAGGTCATCGCGCTGGGAGAGGGTCGCTATCAGGCCCGATTTCTCGAAGGCTTTGCCATGACGGTGCGTCCTTTCGCCGTCCTCGAGGGGCGGTTGCAGGGCGGAGAGGTGGAGTTTTCCGGGCCGCTCGATCCGGATACGACGGACCTGTACGGCAAAATGGAAGCGACTGTGGTCAACGGCACGTTCGCGGGTCGCTTCGATGGCGAGACCTCCGGTGGCGAACGGGTGAAAGGCGAGTTTTCGTTGGAGAAGACCGTTCGCCGTTCGCCGACGCTGGGAGCGAAACCGCCCGCCGGCGCGATTGTGCTTTTCGACGGCACCCACTTCGACGAGTGGGCCAGCCTGGGCGGCCGCAAGGGGTTGATCAACATTTCCGAAGTCCTCGGCAGCACGGAGAATGCGGTTGCCTATTTGCGGGCGAAGATCTGGTCCCCGCGGAAACGGGCCGCCACTGTCCAATTAGGCAGCGACGACGGCGTCAAGGTCTGGCTCAACGGCGAGATCGTCCACGCCAACAACGCTCTGCGCGGGGTGACGCCGGGGCAGGACAAGGTCGATGTCACTCTCAAGCGGGGCAGCAACGAGCTGATGCTGAAAGTCACCAACGGCGGCGGGGACTGGGGCGCCATCGTTCGCGTCGTGGGCGCGAACAAGAAGCCGCTACGGGACCTTCGGGAAGTGTCACCGCAGTTTCCCTCGGACTCCGGCTCGGATGAGTATCTCAAGAAGAACAAGGGCGTGCTGACCCAGTGGCAGATCGTCGGCCCTTACCAGGAGGACGGCAAGGGGCCCGAGGCCCTTTTCGACGTGGCGTTTGCGCCGGAGAAAAGCTTGGGCAAAGAGCTTGACTGGAAGTGGCTCAACGCCAACGATCCCGACGACAAAAAAGTCAAATGGCGGATCGTTGACGGCGCGATGGAGGCCAAGGCCGGAACCGGCTCGATCGTGACGAAGAGAAAGTTCAAAGACTTCACACTGCACATCGAGTTTCGCACTCCCTTCATGCCTGACGCCCGCGGCCAGGGCCGCGGCAACAGTGGTGTGTATCTCCAGGGACGCTACGAGGTGCAGGTGCTCGACAGCTACGGACTCGAAGGCAAAGACAACGAGTGCGGCGGCATCTACAAGGTCGGCGCCCCGCTGGTGAACATGTGCCTGCCGCCGACGCAGTGGCAGACGTACGATATGACGTTCCGCGCTCCGCGTTTCAACGCCGGCGGCGACAAGACCGACAACGCGGTCGTCACGGTCAAGCACAACGGCGTGGCGATTCACGACGAGCGCCCGATTCCCGGCCCCACCGGCGGCGCGCTGGACAACAATGCCGCCGAGCCGGGCGGAATCTATTTGCAGGATCACGGCAATCCCGTGCAGTTTCGCAACATTTGGATCGTTGAATTGAACTGAGGAATCCTCTGTTTGCCGGCGCATCGAGGCGTGCATTCGCCCCGGCGACGGAAACGATATGACGTAAAGGGACATCGTCGCGAAGAAAAGATGGAAAGTCCCGGATTGGAATAAGGGTCGATCTTTCATTCACCCAAAGTAAAGGAACCAGGCTTATGTCGAAGATTACACGTCGTCAATTTGTGAAGCGCAGCGTCGCTGTTGGGGCCGCGTCTATCGCTTTCCCGCGCCTCATCCGGGCGCAGGGGCTCAACGAGAAACTCCAGGTTGGTTTTATCGCCGTGGGCGGGCGAGCGGGCGCCCATACGGGCCAGGCCCATGGGGAAGGCTGTCAGTGTGTCGCGTTTGCCGAGGTCGACAAGGGCCGCTGGGGCGGTGTTCTTGGCAAGAAGGGCTGGGATCAGGCGGCCGGCTATACGGACTGGCGGAAGGTCTTCGAGAAACACGGCAAGGACCTCGACGTGGTTTTTGTGGCCACGCCGGATCACAGCCATTTCGCCCCGACGATGACCGCCATTTCCATGGGTATCCACTGCTACACCGAGAAACCGCTGACCTGGTCGGTCCGCGAGGCCCAACTGTTGGCCAAAGCCTATGCCAAGAATCCCAAGGTCGTGACCCAGATGGGCAACCAGGGCCATGGCGGCGAGGGATGGCGACGGGCGTACGAGTACGTCAAGGCCGGCGCCGTCGGCGACATCAAGGAATTCCACACCTGGACGAATCGTCCGGTCTGGCCCCAGGGCGGCGATCGTCCGAAGGGTTCCGATCCGGTCCCCGCAACGCTGGACTGGGACGCCTGGATCGGCCCGGCTGCGATGCGTCCCTTCAAGGAAGGCGTCTACCATTCGTTCAAGTGGCGCGGCTTCGTCGATTTTGGCTCGGGCGCGCTGGGCGATATGGCCTGTCACACCACCGACGGCATCTACTCGATCATGGATCCGGGCTATGCCGCCACGGCCGAGCCGTACATCATGACCGGGCCCGTCACGGATATGTGGCCGGCCGGGATGATCGTCAGGAGCACCTACCGCGCCAAGGCCGGCCGGCCCGGCTTCAAGACCTTCTGGTACGAGGGCAACGATGGAGTCGGCCACCCGCTCATGCCCGAGCCCCCCGAGGAACTCGCCAGTAAAGGGCGCCCGATGAAGCTGCCGAGAACCGGGAATCTGGTCGTCGGCACCAAGGGTAAGATGCTGGTGGAAGGGGATTATTGGAACCAGGTGCGGCTGCTGCCATTGGAGCGGCACCGGGAGTTTGGCGATCCTCCGAAACTGCTCGAGCGCTCGCCCGGACACCACAAGGAATTCTTCATGGCCTGTCGGGGCGAGAAGCCGCGCGAGTTCAGCCGCTCCAACTTCGGCTACGCTGGTCCCATGACCGCCAACATTCAGCTCGGCAACCTCTGCGCCCGTGCGGGCAAGAAGCTCGAACTGAACGAAGCCGGCGAGATCATCAGCGATTCGAAGATCAACGATCTGGCCTGGCGCGAGCCGCGCAACGGCTGGGGCGCGCTGGAAATGAACGTGTAAGTGAATCGTTGAAGAAGGATACCGGGCCTGCACCCTGCGATATGGGTGCAGGCCCGTCAGGATAACAAGGGGGCCGGTGCGGTTCCCGGATCGGCCTGGAGCCGACGCCGAGGGTGGCGATGTGAACGACGCAAGGATAGTCCGTCTGAGAGGTACATGCTTATGAAGAATCCGAACGAGTCGCAACAGGCATCCGGCAAAGATCGAGGGAGCTTCTCCCGGCGTGAGTTCGTCGGTGCGGCTGCGGCCGTGGCGGCATTTACCTTCGTGCCCAAACGTGTCCTGGGCGGCGCCGGCGGCAGTTCGGCCAACAACAAGCTGAACATCGCCGGGATCGGCGTCGGCGGTCGCGGCGCCGGGGACATCAACGGGTGTTCGAGCGAGAACATCGTGGCGCTTTGCGACGTGGACCTCAACCGGGCTTCCGGCACGTTCAAGAAACATTCGCAGGCCAAGGTGTATCGCGATTTTCGCAAGATGCTCGAGAAGGAAGAGAAGAACATCGACGCCGTTGTCATCGGCGCTCCCGACCACATCCACGCGCCGGCGGCGATCATGGCCATGAAGATGGGCAAGCACGTCTACAGCGAAAAGCCCATGGCCCACACGATCTACGAGGCCCGGCGGATGACCGAGGTCGCCAAAGAGATGGGTGTCGTGACCCAGATGGGCAACCAGGGCCACGCCGGCGACGGCCTGCGGCAATACTGGGAGTACATCCACGACGGCGCCATCGGCACGGTCAAGGAGGTGCACGTCTGGAGCGACCGCGCCGGTACGCCGGACCGCGCCTGGTGGCCCCAGGGCGTCACGGCGCCGAAGGGCGGCGAACCGGTGCCGGAGCACCTGGACTGGGACCTGTGGCTCGGACCGGCCAAGTGGCGGCCGTATCACAGCGCCTACGTGCCCTTCAAGTGGCGCGGCTGGTATGATTTCGGCTGCGGTGCGCTGGGGGACATGGCCGTACACAACGCCGACCCTGCCTTCTTCGCGCTCGATCTGGACGCCCCGACGGCGGTAGAAGCCGAGACCAGCGAGGTCACTGACGACACCTTCCCGAAGTGGAATATCATCCATTACTATTTCCCGGCCAAAGGCAATCGCCCCGCGGTCAAGATGACTTGGCACGACGGGGCCAAACTGCCACCGAGGCCGGCCCATCTGGAGAAAGGGCTTCGGCTCGGTAGCAACGGGATCCTGTTCGTCGGCGAGAAGTCCTCGCTGCTGGGCGGCAGCCACGCAGGGACCCCGCGAATCATTCCGGAGGTGAAGCGGAAAGAGTACGGCAAGCCGCCGAAGTCGCTCCCGCGTTCGCCCGGGCACCACAAGGAGTGGATCGAGGCCTGCAAGGCGGGCAAGCCCGAGGACGCCAAGAGCGGCTTCTGGTATGCCGGTCCGTTCACCGAAGCGTTGCTCGTCGGCAATTTAGCCGTGCGGTTGGGCAAACGCGTCGAGTGGGATTCCAAAACGATGCGCTCGCCCAACTGTCCCGAGGCCGACAATTACATCACGAAATTCTATCGCGCCGGTTTCGATCTTGTATAGACGCCGCGCGATCGGAGGCTCAATGCGTCGGGCGTGCGGCTCGCCTACGATGGGCCGAACATGCGGATCACGAATCTACCGGAGGCCAACGAATACGTCCACCGCAAGTACCGTGAAGGGCGCTCAATGCTGCGATAAGAGATTCCGGCTTGCTACTGGAGAACAACGATGAAACTGGAGGCCCCGCCACTTATGCTTTCATTATGGTTTGTCATAACCATGTGCCAGCAAACTCTGGCGGCAACCTATTACGTAAGCCCGTCCGGCGATGACAGTCATTCAGGCACCTCTGCTCAGAACGCATGGCGGACTCTTGATAAGGTAAATACCATAGATTTGAACCCAGGTGACAAGGTGCTTTTTGAGGGCGACCATGATTACGAAGGCAACCTACTTCTAACAGCCGAAGACGCCGGCACGCCGAAGCAACCGATCGTCATCGGCTCATATGGTTCCGGGCGGGCCAGGATAAAGGCCGGAAACGGCTCCGGCGTGACTGTGCTAAATGCAGGCGGCGTCGTGGTGAGGGACCTCATCGTCATTGGCAATGATTGCAAAACCAATGTAGGCAGCGGCATCAAGATCGTCAACGAACTTCCCGACAACAAGAAGCTCGAATATATTAGGGTCCACGACATTGAAGCATCAGGTTTTGGACGCAAGATTGCTCCGGCTCCCGTGGGATTTCAGCCGCCAGAAGGATGCGGCATCTTTGTAGGTGGACACGCCTCCGATGGAAGCAAGAGTGGTTATATCGATGTGCGAATCACCAATTGCGTCGCCTATCAAAATGAATACTTCGGTATTTTTAGTTCTGGCTATTGGCAGGATGATCCCGATACCTATGCCAATGGCAATGTATATGTGGGGTATTGCAGGACGTATGACAATCCAGGAGATCCCAACTTCTACGAGAACCACTCAGGCAGCGGGATCATGATGGAAGATGTGGATGGAGGCATAATCGAATTCTGCGAGGCCTATCACAACGGATACGATGGTGGTTGCAGGGTCGGTGGTCCTTACGGGATCTGGGCGGCGGTTGCCAACAATGTTATCATTCAACATTGTGAATCGCATCACAACCATGCCGGGAAGGGCGATGGCGGTGGTTTTGACTTTGACGGAGGCACGACCAATTCGGTTCTTCAATACAACTACAGCCATGACAATGAAGGGCCCGGGTATCTGATCTGCTCGTACAAGAAGGCACCACATCGCTTCGACAATAACACCCTGCGCTACAATGTGAGTGCGAACGATTGTCGCAAGGGCCCTTACTCGGCCATTACTTTTTGGACCGGCAGCCCTCGTGAAGACCCTATTGAGAATACGCAGATATACGCTAATACAATCTACAGTTCTGCCGGTCCGGTCATCGCTTTCTGGATATCAGAAGGTATCTATGGTACAAAGGTTTTCAACAACCTGTTTATCACAGCCAACCATCAAAGGTTACTGGAAGGAAATCCTACAAGATCGGTTGCCGCGTTTGCCGGCAATGCTTACTGGTCGGTTGATGGCAAATATGACATCGCAGGATATGAAAGCTTAGAAGACTGGCGAGCGGCCACCGGCCAGGAGATGTTGGATGGAAAGCCAGTGGGCATGGTCGTGGATCCGAAGTTGATCGATCCTGGCAGAAGTGTTACTATCGGTGATCCCATGGAACTTCATACACTGACAGCCTACCGACTGCAGAAAGACTCTCCTCTGATCGATGCCGGACTGGATTTTCGGTGTTTGCTCAAGATCGACCCCGGTAGCCGAGACTTCTACGGAAATCCCATCCCTCAGGGCAAAGACTTTGACATTGGGGCGCATGAAAGCATTTCAGAGAATGCTTCGAGGACAGAACGAAAGCCGGTTTCCGCAAATGGTTTTGATACGAGAGGTGCATCTTCATGAGACACAGGAAGGAAGAGCATAGGCACAATGGAAAGGTGTCGCGGCGGCGGTTCATGGGACAGGCTGCGACAGTGGCGACTTTTGCGGTGGTGCCGCGTCACGTGCTGGGTGGACCACGGCATGTTGCTCCGAGTGAGAAGCTCAACATCGCCGGTATCGGTATCGGCGGTCGAGGCGAGGGGGACCTGCACGAGTGCGGCAGCGAGAACATTGTGGCGTTGTGCGACGTGGACGACGCCCACGCGGCCCGCGTCTATAAGAAATATCCCAAGGCTCGCAAGTGGCGCGATTTCCGCAAGATGCTCGACGAACAGAAGGACATCGATGCGGTGGTGATCGCCACGCCGGACCATTTGCACGCGGTCTGTGCCATGGCCGCGATCAAGCGGGGCAAGCACGTGTATTGCGAAAAGCCCCTGTCCCACTGCATCTGGGAAGCGCGGCAGATGGCCGAGGCGGCCCGCGAGGCCGGCGTCGCCACGCAGCTCGGCAACCAGGGGCAGGCTTCCGAGGGCAATCGACTCGTCTCCGAGTTCATCTGGGACGGTGCGATCGGCCCGGTGCGCGAGGTGCACGCGTGGTCCAACCGGCCCATTTCGCCGCGCGGGATCGGCCGGCCGAAAGAGGCGCCACCGGTGCCCGAGACGCTGGATTGGGACCTCTGGCTGGGACCGGCCAAACACCGGCCTTATCATCCGGCCTATCTTCCCTTCCGCTGGCGGGGCTGGTGGGATTTCGGCACGGGCGTGCTCGGCGACATCGGCTGCCACCAGCTCGATCCGGTTTTCCGGGCGCTGAAGCTCGGGTATCCCACGACGGTCGAGGCCTGTTCGAGCAACATGGATGAGGGAGTCGGCGTGAAGAGCGAAACCGCTCCGAAGGCGTCCATCGTGCGATTCGAATTCCCGCAGCGCCAGGACATGCCGCCTTTGACGCTGACGTGGTACGACGGGGGGCTGATGCCGCAACGACCGGCGGAGCTTCAAGAAGGGCGTCGCTTCGGCAATGCCGACGACAATCTCTTCATCGGCGACAAGGGCAAGATGCTGGGCCACCGGCTCATTCCGGAAGCGAAGATGAAAGACTACGACAAGCCGCCGGAGATGATCCCGCGTTCGCCGGGCCATCACAAGGAATGGCTGATCGCCTGCAAAGGCGGTCCGGCGGCGCGGTCGAATTTCGACTGGGCCGGGCCGTTGACCGAGGTGGTTCTGCTGGGCAACGTCGCTCTGAAGATGGAGAAGCAGCTCTACGAGAAGGGGCTGAAGCTGCACTACGACGGCCCGAACATGCGGGTGACGAATCTCCCCGAGGCCAACCGGTATATCCGCGACCCGTATCGCGACGGCTGGACGCTCTAAGTTCTTATGATATCGACTGTAACCAGAAGACACCGGGCGCAATGACAAGTGTGAGGAGTCCTATTGTGGAACAGAAAAAGATCTCACGACGTGGTTTGATGGGTGCGGCGGCGACGGCCGCGGCCTTTACGGTGGTTCCCCGGCACGTGCTGGGCGGTTCGGGCCACACGGCCCCGAGCGAAAAGCTCAACATCGCCGGCATCGGCGCCGGCGGCCAGGCCGCCGGCGATCTGAGGAACATGGCGAGCGAGAATATCGTGGCGCTGTGCGACGTGGATTGGCGCCGCGCCGCCGGGATGTTCAATCGCTATCCGGACGCGAGGAAGTATCGCGATTTCCGCGAGATGCTGGACAAAGAGGACGACAAGATCGACGCCGTGGTGGTTGCTATTCCCGATCACATGCACGCGGCGGCCTCGATGGCGGCGATCAAGCGCGGCAAGCACGTCTACTGCGAAAAACCCCTGACCCACGACGTGTATGAGGCTCGCGTGCTGGCCGAAGCGGCCCGCAAGGCGGGCGTCGCTACGCAGATGGGCAACCAGGGCCAGGCCTCCGAGGGCACCCGACTGATGTGCGAGACCATCTGGGACGGCGCCATTGGCCAGGTGCACGATGTGCACGTCTGGACGGACAGGCCGTTGCGCGGCATCAACGATGTGTACTGGCCCCAGGGTGTGGGCCGGCCAAAGGACAGGCCGCCGGTTCCGGACGAGGTGGCCTGGGACCTGTGGCTGGGCACGGCTTCGGAACGCCCCTACCACCCGGATTACATGCCGTTTAGGTGGCGCGGCTGGTGGGACTTCGGCACCGGCGCCCTGGGCGATATCGGTTGCCATCGGATCGATCCGATCTTCCGCGCCCTCAAGCTCGGGCATCCCACGAGCGTCGAAGGTTGTTGCACGCTCGTCAACAGCGAGACGTATCCGGTGGCGTCGCGCGTGACCTATGAGTTCCCGCAGCGCGGGGAGTTTGCCCCGGTGAGATTGCACTGGTACGACGGCGGGATGAAACCGCCCCGGCCGAAAGAGCTCGAGGACGGTCGCAACTGGGACACCAACGGCATCCTCTTCGAGGGTGACGAGGGCCTGCTGTACGAGACGCGATTGCTTCCCGAGTCGCGCCAAACGGCGTACGGCAAGCCGCCCCAGAAACTGGAGCGATCCCCGGGACACTACAAGGAGTGGATTCTGGCCTGCAAGGGGGGCAAGCCCGCCGGCTCGAACTTCCCCGACCATGCAGGCCTGCTGGCCCAACTGGTCCTGCTCGGTAATCTCTCCTTGCAGCCGGCCCTGAAGGAGAAGATCACTCGCACCAGGCTCCTTTGGGACGGCGACGCCATGAAGATCACCAATATGCCGGAGGCCAACCAGTTTTTGCGGCGCACGTATCGCAAAGGTTGGACACTCTGATTCATAACGAACCCAGGAGGTATTTGGTCATGCAGAAACAAGGTAGCAAACTGTCGCGGCGCAGCGTGCTTCGCGGCACGGCGGGCGCCGTAGCGGCTTTTACTTTCGTCCCCGGCCACGTGCTGGGCCGAAACGGCGGCCCGTCGGCAAATGAGAAACTCAACATTGCGGCCATCGGCTCCGGCGGCATGGGCGCCGGCAACATCCGCGGCTGTTCGACCGAGAATATCGTCGCGCTGTGCGACGTCGATGACGCCCGGGCGGCCGGGACGTTCAATAAGTTTCCCAACGCTCGGAAGTATAAGGACTTCCGCGTCATGCTGGACAAGGAAGACAAGAACATCGACGCGGTGATCGTCGCGACGCCCGACCACACGCATGCGGTTGCCGCGATGGCTTGCATCAAGCGCCGCAAGCACGTTTACGTGCAAAAGCCGCTGGCGCACTCGCTCTACGAGGTCCGGATGCTGACCGAGGCGGCGCGGAAGTACAACGTCCAGACCCAGATGGGCAACCAGGGCCATTCCTCCAACGAGATTCGGCTCCTGTGCGAGTGGATTCAGGACGGCGCGATCGGTCCGGTGCGCGAGGTGTATGCCTGGAGCGACCGGCCCGTCGGCGGGCATCCCTGGTCCGACTTTCCCGTCATAGCCCGGCCCAAAGAGACGCCGCCCATCCCCAAGACGCTGGACTGGGACCTGTGGCTGGGCCCGGTGAAGCACCGGCCCTACCATCCGATCTACTGCCCCCTCTCATGGCGAGGCTGGTGGGACTTCGGCACCGGGGCGCTGGGCGACATGGGCTGCCACATCCTGGACCCGACCTTCTGGGCGCTGAAGCTCGGCTCGCCGACCCGCGTGGAAGCAGCGACGACGCACTACAAGCCTGAGATCGCGTCGGAAACCTATCCGCGGGCCTCGATGATCCGCTACGAGTTCCCCGCACGCGGGGACATGCCGCCGGTGAAGCTGACGTGGTTCGACGGCCGGCTGATGCCGCCGCGACCGCGGGACCTGGAGCCCGGCCGAAACCTGGGCACCAACGGCGCCCTGCTGATGGGCGATAAAGGCACCATCATGCACGGCTCGCACGGCGCCGGCGGCGTCCGCATCATTCCCGAGACCAAAATGAGAGCGTACAAACGCCCGCCGCAGACGTTGCCGCGCGTCAACGGTCGCCACGAGCAGGATTGGGTCCGCGCCTGCAAGGACGGCAAGCCCGCCAGCTCGAATTTCGAGTACGGCGGCCCTCTGACGGAAATGGTTCTGCTCGGCGTGCTGGCGATGCGCCTGAAGAATACGCCCCTGGAATGGGACGCCGAGAACCTGAAAGTCACGAACTGCGACGAAGCCGCTCAATATGTCAAACCGGCCTTCCGTGAAGGCTGGACGTTATAGCCTGTGAACGTACGTTGGTATATCGATCGATAGGATGAAGCAGAGAGGTTGCACTGTGAAAGCAAAACAAATATCAAGACGGCAATTCCTGGGTACCGCCGCTTCGGCCGCGGCATTTGTGTTTGTCCCGCGGCACGTGCTGGGCGGACCGCGTTACACGGCCCCCAGTGAGAAACTCAACATCGCTTGCATCGGCATTGGCGGCATGGGCGCCAGCGACGTGAGCCAGTTTCGCAACGAGAACATCGTCGCGCTGTGCGACGTGGACTGGAGGCACGCGGCCGGTACGTTCAAGGCCCACCCCGAGGCCAAGAAGTATCGGGACTTCCGCAAGATGCTCGATGCCGAGCACAAGAACATCGATGCCGTGAGCGTCTCGACGCCGGACAACTGTCACGCCGTCGCCGCCATGGCCGCGATCAAGCGGGATAAGCACGTTTATTGCCAGAAGCCTCTGTGCCACGATGTCTACGAAGTGCGACGGCTGACGATGGCGGCCCGCGAGCACGGCGTCATGACGCAGATGGGCACGCAGATTCACGCCACGACCGAGATGAAGGTGCTGGTCGAGATCATCAAGTCCGGCCTGATCGGCAACGTCCGCAAGGTGGACCTCTGGAGCGGCAAGAACTGGGGTGGCGGCACGCGCCCGACGGACACACCGCCGGTTCCGGAGACGCTCGACTGGGATCTGTGGCTCGGGCCGGCCAAGTATCGGCCCTACCATCCGACGTACCTGCCCGGGCAGTGGCGCCGCTGGTGGGACTTCGGCACCGGTACCCTCGGCGACATGGGATGTCACATCATCGACCCGGCCTGGTGGGCTCTGGGTCTGGACTACCCGACCAGCATCGAGGCCAAGCCCGGGCCGTTCAGCGATGAGACGTACCCGACCAAGACCGTCATTACCTGGGAGTTCCCCGCCCGCGGCAACCGGCCGCCGGTGACGGTGCGCTGGTACGACGGCGACAACCGTCCGCCGCGACCGCCCCAGCTCGAAGAAGGCCGAAACCTGCCTGGCCAGGGCGGCGTCTACTACGGCGACAAGGGCACCATCCTCTACCCGCACATGGGCGGACCGAGACTGATCCCCGAATCGAGCATGAAGGGCTTCAAGAGGCCCGAGCCTTTCCTGCCGCGTGGCAAGGGCGGCGCGGGCTGGCACTACCAGGAATGGGTCCAGGCCTGCAAGGGCGGTCCCAAGCCGCTGTCGAACTTCGACTACGCCGGCCCTCTGACCGAGGCCATTCTGCTGGGCAACCTCGCAGCCAAGGCCGGTCGCAAGATCCTGTGGGATGGACCGGCCATGAAGGCGACCAACATGCCCGAGATCAACGCACACCTGCGCCGCCAGTACCGAGAAGGTTGGGTGCTGTAAGCAGGTGTCGCTGAAAGGCGATCCCGGAAACGACGAAACCGTTACAGTACGAGTTCAGGAGAAAAAGATATGAGCAAAGGCACGAAGTGGACGATGGGCTTGCTCGTGGCGGGCCTGGTGGTGTGCGCGCTGGGTGCGACGTCGGTTCAGGCTGAAGAGAGCTGGCGGCTGGGCATGCAGGCGTATAGTTTCAACCGGTTCACCTTCTACGAAGCGGTCGAGAAGAACAAGGCCTTGGGGATGGACTACATTGAGGGGTACCCGGGCCAGAAGCTCAGCGCCGCGCATGGCGATGCGAAGTTCGACCACAATATGTCACCGGCCCTGCGGCTGGAAGTCAAGCAGATGCTCAAGGCCAAGGGCGTCAAGTTAGTCAATTACGGCGTCGTCGGCCTGCCCAACAACGAGAACGAATGTCGCAAGGTGTTCAACTTCGCTCGCGACATGGGCATCGAGACGATCGTTTCGGAGCCACCCGAGGACGCCTTCGATCTGCTCGACAAGCTCTGCCAGGAGTACAAGATCGGCGTGGCGATCCACAACCACCCCAAGCCTTCGCACTACTGGGATTACAAGACCGTGCTGAAGGTGTGCGAGGGGCGCAGCAAGTGGATCGGCGCCTGCGCCGATACCGGCCACTGGACCCGTTCGGGCATCGATCCGCTCGAAGCGGTCAAGGCGCTCGGCCGCGTCGGGAGAATCCGAAGCTTCCACTTCAAAGACCTCAACGAATTCGGCGTTCGCGGCGCCCACGATGTCCCCTGGGGAACCGGTGTGAGCAAGGTTCGCGCGGTGCTTCAGGAAGTCGCACGCCAGGGTTTTGAGGGCAGTTTCTCCATCGAATACGAGCACAACTGGCTCAATTCCATGCCCGAAATCGCCAAGTGCGTGGAGTTCTTCGGGCGTACGGCCGGCGAGCTGGGCGTTAGCGACTGGAAGTGGATCTTCAACGGCAAGGACCTGACCGGCTGGGACGGCGACAAACGCCTCTGGACCGTCAAGGACGGCGTTATTCGCGGTGAAACCACCCCCGAGAATCCCACGAAGGGCAACACGTTCTGCATCTGGCGCGGCGGCCAGCTCAAGGACTTCGAGCTGAAACTGAAATTCCGCATCCGCAACGGCAACTCCGGCGTTCAGTACCGCAGCAAGGAGTTCGACAAGTGGCGGATCACCGGCTACCAGGCCGAGGTCGAGAACAAGCAGGGCAAGGTCGGCTTCTTGTACCACGAAGGCGGTCGCGGCTGGCTCGTCAACGTCGGCGACCTGATGGTCATCGACGGCGAAGGCAACAAGAAGGTCGTTAGCAACGTCAACGACCAGAAAGAGCTGATCGACGCCGGCTACTACACGGACCAGGGCTGGAACGAGTATCACATCATCGGCCAGGGCAACCACCTGATCCATTACCTCAACGGCTTCCAGACGATGGAGCTGATCGACAACGACCGTATCACGGACCCCCGCGACGCCGGGGACCGCAAGGGCTCCATCCGCGAGGGCGTCCTGGCGCTGCAAATCCATGCGGGCCCGCCCATGCTGGTCGAATTCAAGGACATCCGCGTCAAGAACCTGCCGCCGACCTATGGCGACGCGCAGTTGGTTTTTAACGGCGAGAACCTTGACGAATGGATTGTGAAGGACGGTCCAAACAAGTGGACCGTTGGCAAGGCGAAGGTCTCCGAGAGCAACCCGAAAATGCTGGTGGCCGCCGAGGGCAAGGGCGAGATGATCAACGTGACGCCCAAGCACGGCGGAAGCCGTGATATCTACTCGAAGGCAAAGTTCGGCGACTGCCGCATTGAGGTCGAGGTGATGGTGCCCAAGGGTTCCAACTCGGGTATCTACGTGATGGGCGAGTACGAGGTCCAGGTGCTGGATAGCTACGGCCGGATGAAGATGGGCAACGGAGACATGGGCGCCATCTACGGCGGCTTCGCTCCGCCGGTCAACGCTTCGAAGGAGCCGGGCCAGTGGCAGCAGTACGTCATCGAATGGCGCGCTCCCAAATTCGATGCTCGCGGCAAGAAGGTCAAAAATGCCGAGTTCGTCAAAGTCGAGCTCAACGGCCAGATCCTCCATGAGAACCTCGTGATGCCGGCGCAGACCCCTGGTGGCGTAACCGGCAAGGAAGCGCCGGTCGGACCGCTGATGTTCCAGGGCAACCATGGACCGGTGGCCTATCGCAATATCATTGTAAAGCCTTTGGAAAAATGATGTTATAGAAGCAGCGACGTTGTCGCACCGGCGTCCTTGCGGTTATGGGACGACGGGAAAAACGGACAACTTTCCTTGACAGTGCCTGTGTCCGTGGCCATAATGACGGGCTATATTTTGGAAACCAATCATGAACGAGTTTGTTCAATTTTTGGAGTGAGTAGAAATAGAATGAGCGACCAGAAAACACAAAACGGTATGGATAGACGCAGCTTCCTGCGTTCGACCGCCGCGGTCGGCGCCGGTCTGGCGGTCGCGCCGCGCGTGTTCGCCCAGACGGGAGGCAAGAAACCCGACGACATCAACATTGCCCTGCTCGGCGCCGGCGCCCAGGGACAGGTTCTCATGCAGGCCTGTTTGAAGATTCCGGGCGTTCGGTTCAAAGCCGTCTGCGACATTTGGGAGGCGTACAACCAGAAGCGTGTAACGCGTCTGCTGAAGCGCTACGGGCACGAGAACAACGCTTACGTCGATTACAAAGAGATGCTCGACAAGGAGAAAGACAACCTGGACGCGGTGGTTATCGCGACGCCGGACTTCTGGCACGCCGAACACGCGATCGCCTGTATGGAAGCCGGGTTGGACGTCTACTGCGAAAAGGAAATGTCCAACGAGCTGGCCAAGGCCAAGCAGATGGTCGAGGCACAGAAGCGCACCGGCAAGCTCCTCCAGATCGGCCACCAGCGGCGCAGCAATCCGCGGTACATTCACTGCTACGACAAGCTGATCAAGCAGGCCAATATCCTCGGTCGCGTCACGACGATCAACGGGCAGTGGAACCGGGCCGCTCGGCCGTTCAACGGCTGGCCCAAGACGGCCGCGATGGATGCCGCCACGCTCGAGAAGTACGGCTTCAAGTCCATGGAGCAGTTCCGCAACTGGCGCTGGTTCAAAGGCCTGGGTGGTGGTCCGATCGTGGACCTCGGCTCGCACCAGATCGATATCTACAGTTGGTACCTCGGTACCACGCCCAAGGGTGTCATCGCCAGCGGTGGTACCGACTACTACGACAAGAACACCCACGAGTGGTATGACACCGTCATGGCCATTTACGATTTCGAGACCCCCAAGGGCGCCGTGCGAGCGTTTTATCAGGTGCTCACGACCAACAGCAGCCAGGGTTACTTCGAGACCTTCATGGGCGACGGTGGCACCCTGCAAATCTCCGAGTCGGCCAGTCGCGGCGCGGTGTATCGCGAAGCGGCCAACCAGGAAGACTGGGGCAAGTGGGTCAAGCTGGGCTTCCTGAACGAGCCGAAGGAAGAGAAGAAGGAAGAGGGCGACGAGGTCGTGCTGGACGTGCGTGAAACGTTGGCGCCGCCGGCGTACGAGATCCCGGTGACGATGGAGGGCAAGCCCTACCATCAGCCGCACCTGGAGAACTTCTTCAACGCCGTCCGCGGCAAAGAGAAGCTGAACTGCCCGGCCGAGATCGGCTACGAGACCGCCGTGATGGTCCTGAAGGTCAACGAAGCGGTCGAGGCGCAGCGCCGGTTAGAGTTCAAGCCCGGCGAGTTCCACGCATAGATTCGTTGGGGATCGTTCGCTTTCGATATCCGTGCGGCTTGACGGCCGGACGTGCAGAAAGGAATTGAGAGAGCCTTGAAACGAGAATTGATTGCTGTTTTGGTACCGTTGTTGGTGCTGACGGTCGGGCCCGTCCGGGCTGAAGAGCGCGAACCGCTGCTGGGCGACGAGAGCGACGGCAGCCGGGCCCACCCGATTCACCTGATTCCCCTCTTCCCGGAAAACGAAGACGGCGAGAAGGGCGAGCAGATCGACCCGGAAGACGTGGACGCGATGCCGTTCTCGACGCGCCTGACCTGCGGCGAATGCCACACGTACGAGGCTATCGCCGGGGGTTGGCACTTCAACGCGGCCGACAGCAACGCCCCCGCCGGTCGCTCGGGTGAGCCGTGGCTCTACTTCAGCCCGAAGCTGGGAATCCAGCTTCCGCTTTCCTACCGCCCCTGGCCGGGAACGTTTACCCCCGAAGAGGTCGGAATGACGTCGTTCGAGTTCACCAAGATCTTCGGGCGACACACGCCCGGTGGCGGCGTCGGCGAAGTCAAGGCCACCGACGGGGACAGCATCGCCAAGCAGTACGTCTCGGGGAAGCTCGAGGTCAACTGCCTGGCGTGCCACAACGCCCATCCCGGGCAGGACCAGGGCGGGGTCAACGGCTACGCGGTGCAAGTCTCGGCGAAGGAGAATTTCCGCTGGGCGGCTACCGCGTCCTGCGAATTTGCCAACGTGACCGGATCGGCGGCGAAAGTTTCCGTCACCTACGATCCGTTTATGCCCGACGAGACGGAGAAGAACGCTCCGCGCGTCACGTATGACAAGGACCGCTTCGATGAGAACGGCAACGTACTCGTTGAGGTCGTTCGCGAGGTGCCCGACAACCGCTGTTATTTCTGCCACAGCGATCTGTACGGCACCGACAGCGGCGAGAAGGCCGAGAAATGGAAAACGGACGAGGACATCCACCTGGCAGCCGGCCTGACCTGCGTTGACTGCCACCGCAATGGGTTGTATCACAATATCGTTCGCGGCTACGAAGGCGAAGCGGAAATATCGGGCAACGCCATGGCGGCGACGACCTCGTGTCGCGGTTGCCATCTGGGCAACGAAGACGGTGAGCGTCCGGAAGGCGGACGGTTCGGGGCTCCGGTCCCGACGCACGTGGGCATTCCGACGGTTCACTTCGAGAAGCTCACGTGTACGGCGTGTCACTCCGGTCCCTGGCCGGGTGATCAGGCCGTGCTGACCAAGACCGCGCGGGCCCACCGCCTGGGAACCCCGAACGTCAACAAGGACCCGAACGTGTTGCCCCACGTGCTAGCGCCCATTCTTGCCGAAGGAGGCGCCGCCAGCGGCACCGCCGATGACCAGATCGCGCCGCACAAGATGGTCTGGCCGGCCTACTGGGGCAATCTCAGCGACGAAGGAGTCAAGCCGCTTGCCCTCGATGCGGTCGAGAAGGCCGTCAAGCGCGCATTTAAGGATGTCGAGGCGCCCGCGGGCGGGGGCTGGCCGGCCTTTACGCCCGAGCAGATTGCCGAGGCCCTCAAGGGCTTGGCCGAGGTGGCCTCCGACAAGGCGGTGTACGTCGCCGGTGGGACGCTCTATCATCTGGATGAAGCGGGTGAGCTCGTGACCGAGGCCGACCATCCGGAGGCCGCGCCCTATATGTGGCCGCTGGCCCACGCCGTCAGGCCCGCCGCGCAGTCGCTGGGAATCCGGTATTGCACCGACTGCCACGCGACCACCGCGCCGATGTTCTTCGGCTCGGTGGACGTGGACAGCCCGGTTGCATCGGCAACGCCGGTGACCAAGAGGATGGTGGATTTCCAGGACAGCGTTAGTCCCGTCTACGCCTGGGCGTTTGCGGTGTCGTTTGTGTTCAGGCCGATGATGAAGATCTTCGCTTTTGGAGCGTGCGGCATCATCGGTTTGGTCCTGTTGCTGTACGGGCTCAAAGCGTTGGGTGCCGTGGCCAAGGTGCTGGCAGAAGAAGAATAGACTTTGCTTGGGTGAGTAATTAGCATGTTCGAGACCGTTGCGATTATCGTGTTTTTAGCGACCCTGATCGGCATTGCACTGCATTGCATCGCTTTCCCCGTGAAGCGTGGGGCCGGCGCCGGGGTGATTCCCAGGATCGTCCATGTTTTCAGCTTGCTGCTGATCGAGCAAGAGCGAAGTCTGTTGGGCGCGCTCAAGAAACTGTGCTATCTCGTGACGGCGGTGTGCTTCGTCGTTCTCGCGATCACCGGCTTCTGGCCCGTGCTGGTCAAAGGGGAGCACATCTCGGGCTTTCCGATCATGATCCACAGTACGTTTGCGGCGGTCTTTGCGGTCTGTCTGGCGATTATCACCATCACCTGGGCCGGCAGCAACCGATTCGAGAGAAGCGAGTGCCCCTGGCTGTGGCGCCTGCTGCGGCGGGTCACCAACCTGCGCATACCGAGGCAGGAAGGCCCGTGCAAGTCCACTGTGATTGTGAAGAAGGCGATGTTCTGGGCGGTCGCGGCCTTGTCGTTGCCTCTGATCCTTTCGGTCGTTTTGAGCATGCTTCACCTGTTTGGAACGCACTGGCAGGAGATTCTTCTCGCTGCCCATCGCTGGAGCGCCCTGCTGTTTGCCGTGGCCGTGATTTTGCATACGTACGCGGCGGCCCGACTTCAAATGGCGCAATGACGAAAGCGTCATCATCGGTTGCCTGGTTTGCCAGAGGCGACACGAAAGGCAGCTTTAGTTTTGAAGTCGTGATGTTGTGACCGATGCAGGGCGGCGCCTATCGTCGTCGTCGGACCTGTTGCCGATGCCGGCACGATGGCTTGTGCGAGCCACGGGGAGAAAGAACGTGCGTCAAATCGCTTATCGATTGAGTCCTCACGGAATCGCCGGAGAAGGACTTTTCCTGCTGCGCAAGACCCCCGTCTGCCGATTCTATATACTGACGCTATGAGTCAGGGTATTTTCTTTAGGAGAGCCGATCATGAGTAATGGAGCGTTACCTGATTATCTGAGCATGGCCAAGCCGAACCCGGCCGCGAACCGGGCCCCTTGGTACAAAAACACGGCGCCGTCGTATGCCGGCATTTTCCTTTGGTTTGTCTTCTGGAGCGCGGTCGCCAGCGGCGGCGCTGGTGTCGCTGGTGGCATTCTGTCCCAGGGCATCGGTGTGGCGCTGTTGGCGTTGGTTGTCTCCGCCTTGCTGTGTCACTTCCTGTTCTATCTGATTCCAGGTATGCTGGGGATGAAGACGGGACTGCCCCTGTACGTCGTCGGCAGTTCAACCTACGGCACGCAGGGCGGGTTGCTCATGCCGGGTTTTCTTATGGGCCTCTTGCAGTTTGGCTGGCTGGGCGTCAACGCGTATGCCTCATCGATGGCTCTGGCGCCGCTATTCAACGGCAACCCTGTGGCACAGAAGATTATCGCGGTTCTTTGGGCTGCGATGGCGGCTTTTATCGCCCTCAAAGGCATCCAGTACGTGGCGAAGGTGGCCACTTTCCTGCCGCTGATCCCGTTGATCATCCTGGTTGTTTTGCTTGGGAAGACGCTGGGCGGGATCGGCGATTTTGAGCCGGCGAAGCTGGTGGCGGCCGCCCCGGAGGGGACAGGCGCCGGCCTTAGCGCGTTCGGCGTGATCGCGCTGAGTATTAGCTACATCGTGGGGTTCTTTGCCACCGCCGGTGCGGCGGGCGTGGACTTCGGCACGAACAGCAGAGACGGCAAGGACGTTCAGATGGGTGGCCTCGTCGGCATCGCGCTGATCACCGTTCTGGCCGGCGGAGCTTCTGTCTTGATCGCTGCAGGCGCCTTCGGGCTCCTGGGGACCTACGGTCTCAACACGGCGGATCCCGGCTTTATGAGTTCCGTGATGGGCTCTACCGCAGCGGGCAAGTGGATGGGTCTGCTGCTGGCGGTGGCCGCGTTCCCCTCGGCTTGTTTCTCGTCCTTTATTGCTGCCAACAGCTTCAAGACGACCATGCCCAAGGTGAACCCGTCGATCTCGGTCGGGATCGGTGCCGCTGTGAGTGCCCTTCTGGCGGTGACGGGCTGGGCCGGTGACCTCGCCAGTGTGTTCGGCATCATCGGAGCGTCTTTCGGTCCGATCTGCGGAGCCATGATGGTGGATTACTTCCTGGCCGGAAAGAAATGGGCCGGCCCGCGCAAGGGCTGGAATCTGGCGGGCTGGATTTCCTGGGCCATCGGCTTCGTGGTTGGAATCGCGCCGCTTGTGGGGATAGCCAACGTTCCGGCGGCGCCTCTCGTGGCGTTTATCGTCGGGGCGGTGGTGTACTTCGTTCTGGCGAAGGCGGGCATGGAGCCGCCGACGGTGGAGATGGCGGCTGTTTCAGCGGGCCCGAGCGATGCTCCGGCTGCGGCCGAAGCGGCGCCCGAAGGCGGTCAAGAGGAGAAGAAGAGTCAATAGCGCCTCGGCAGCCGTTACATGCAGTCAATGCAGGGATTCGGGCCCGAACCGGATCCCTGCTTTTTTGTCTTCTTTTGCCGGCCCGGGCGGGCTGGAGGCGTCCTGACGCGGGTTTGCGCCGGCTTTCGGGGCCGCGACGATGTAACAAAATCGCCCGGCGCGCAACTTGACAACGGGTGGGCGCCCGGATAATATACCCGCTTTCGCCGGTTCCGACCGGCTTCGTTGTATACGCAAACAGGTGAAGTGAGGTACGTAGAGCTCTGGAGTTATTGAGGTCGAAGAAATGAAGAAGAAAAACCTGGATTCAATGGTGAAGATCGTCCTCCTGGCAGCACTGGCCTTGGGCCTGTGCTTCGGGCCTTCCTGTACGAAGACGCCGGAGGAGAAACCGTCGGAACAACCGGAAGCAAGCCAGCCGGAAACGACCGCCCCGGAGGCGGCAAAACCGGCCGAGCCCGCCGAGAGCCAGCCGGAAGCGACCGCCCCGGAGGCGGCCGAGCCCGCCGCTCAGCCGGAAGCCACCCAGCCGGCCTCGGATCAGAAGCTGGTCCCGGTAGACATCATCCTTCCCAAGCCCATGTTCGTGGGGACGCCGCAGGATACACGCGTCGACAACCTCGAGAAGCCGCTGGGCAAACCCCGTCCGCCGTTTTTGGCGCCTGAGGGCACGACCAACCTGGCGCTGAACAAGCCGCTTTCCGGCAGCGACGAAGAACCGATCATCGGCGATATCGAGATGATCACCGACGGCGACAAAGAGGCCGCCGACGGCAGCTACGTCGAGCTTGGCCCGTTTGTCCAGTACATCACCGTCGACCTGGAGAAGGAGTGCGAGATCTACGCGATCGTCGCATGGCACTACCACAAGCAGCCGCGCGTGTACTTCGACGTGGTCGCCCAGGTCTCCAACGACGCCGATTTCATCAGTGACGTCAAGACGGTGTTCAACAACGATATCGACAACTCGGCCGGGCTGGGTATCGGCAAGGACAAGCACTACGTCGAGACCGCCGAGGGCAAGTTGATCGATTGCCTCTCGCAGGGCAGCCCGAAGGGACGTTACGTCCGGCTGTACAGCAACGGGAACACCAGCAACGACCTGAACCACTACATCGAGATTGATGTTTACGGCAAACCGGTTGAATGATTTCCCGCGACTGGGCCTCTTCGCATAGGAGGCTCACGTCATACTGGTTGTTGATCTTGGTCGTGGCACTCGGTGCGTTGGCAAGCCGAGTGCCACGGCTCAAGCTCCGGCCCATGCACACGGATGAGGCCGTCCACGCCGACAAGTTCGGCACGTTGCTCGAAGAGGGGCGCTACGAGTATGACCCCGACGAGTACCACGGTCCCACCCTCAATTATTTCACGCTGATTCCCGCCTGGCTCAGCGGCGCCCAGACGTATACGCGGATCACGGAAGTGACGGTACGCATCGTGCCGGTGGTCTTTGGCGTGCTGCTCATATTGCTGACGGTTTTCGCGGCTGACGGTTTGGGTGCAGCCGCGGTTTGGACGGCTTTGCTGGCGGCGGTCTCGCCGGCGATGTTCTTTTACAGCCGGTACTACATCCAGGAAACCCTCCTCGTGTGCTTCACCTTCGGCGCGATCGTCTCGGGCTACCGGTACAGCCGCAGCAGGGCGTTGCCGTGGGCGGTTGCGGCGGGTGTATTCCTCGGGCTGATGCACGCGACGAAAGAGACCTGCATCATCGCGCTGGGGGCAATGGCCCTGGCTCTGGCTGCGGTCGTTCTGTGCGAGAGATGGAAGGGCCGGCCGATCCGGGAGTTCTTCAAGGCTGCCAAACCGGCGCACCTCGCCCTGGCTGTCGTCGCTGCGATTTGCGTCTCGGCGCTGTTTTACTCGTCCTTTCTCACTCGCCCGCGCGGCGTCCTGGATTCGTACGCGACGTACGCCACCTATTTCGGCCGGGCCGCCGGCGGAGGGGAAGATACCACGCACGTTCACGCGTGGTATTACTACCTGCGGATGCTCCTGTATGCACGATATGGCAGCGGGCCGATCTGGACCGAAGGTTGGATCGTTTTGTTGGCGCTTGTCGGTTTCATCGTGGCGGTCACGGGCAAGGGAGTCGGCGCGATGGATCTCTCGCTGCTGCGTTTCCTGGCCCTCTACACGGTGGGTATGACGGCGGTGTACTCGGCGATTCCGTACAAGACGCCGTGGTGTGTTCTGGGATTTTTGCACGGAATGATTCTGCTGGCCGGCGTCGGGGCTGCGGCGCTCTTGCGGTGGGCGCGAAAGCCCGCTGCGCGCGTGTTTCTTGCGCTATTGCTGGTCGCGGCGGCGGCGCATCTGGCCTTCCAGGCCTATCGGGGCAGCTACGTCTACGGTTCCGACAGCCGCAATCCGTACGTCTACGCCCACCCGACGCCGGAAGTCTTCACCGTGGCCGAGATCGCGAGAGAATACGCCGGCCTTTACGACGATCCGTGTGATCTGACCGTGCAGGTGGCCTGCGCGGGACACGACTACTGGCCGTTGCCGTGGTACCTGCGGTTCTACAACGGCGGATACAGCAACGCCCTTCCCGACGAGGTGGGGCCCTTGATCTTCGTCTCGGAGGATATGGAAGGCGCCCTGGGACGCCGGCTCTACACGGAAACGCCGCGCGAGCGGCGCCAGATGTACCTGTACGTGTTCGATGAGCCGTACTACGTCTGGTTCCGACCGCAGGTCAAGCTCGTGGGGTTCGTCCGCAAGGACCTGTGGGAGGCCTACCAGAGCGAGCTTGTCGTGCGGGAGGCCGTGAAGGAATACACCGAGGCGACGGCGCGCGGGGCCGAGCCGAATATGGTCGATTTCCTCCGCCGCTATCCGGGACTGGACCAGGAGATTCGAGAGAGAATCGATAAGCCTTCTCCCACTTCGCAGAGGCCGTGAAGACCATGGCGGATAAGCCGAAAAAACCGGAGACGTTATTCGTACAAAGCGACTGGGCGTCGCTGCCCAACGTGCACCGCTTTTCCCATCAGGCGATGGCGACCACGTTTGAGATCATCGTCCAGGACGAAGACAAGCTCTACGCGCAGCAGGCGGCCGAGGCGGCGTTCGACGAGGTGGACCGGGTCGAGACGGAGCTCAGTCGCTACGTCGAGAACAGCGACGTGACGCGGATCAACCACGCCCCGGCCCAGCAGCCCGTGCCGCTCGGTCTGGACGCGTTCGAGTGCTTGAAGATCAGCGCCGAGATTCACGCGCGGACCGGTGGTGCCTTCGATGTCACGATCGGATTCCTCCTGGATTGCTGGCTCGACAAGGACAGAACGCCCCGGACGCCGTCGGCCGAAGAGCTTCAGTACGCCCGCCGGCATACCGGCACGCATCTGCTGTACCTGGACGAGGCGAGTCACACGGTGACGCTGGCCGAGAGCCCGGTGCGCGTCGATTTAGGCGGGGTAGGCAAAGGCTACGGCGTCGACCGGATGGCGGCGCTGCTGCGCGAGTGGAGCATCGAGCGAGCGTTGATCCACGGCGGATTCAGTTCCGTGCTGGCGTTGGGTGCGCCGGAAGGAACGCAAGGCTGGCCCGTGACGTTAAGCGATCCGAACGACCGCCGCCGAACGCTGGTGAGGCTGTCGCTGCAAGGCGTCGCGGTGAGCGGTTCCGGTGTGGAGAAGGGCCGGCACATCATCGACCCGCGTCTGGCCCGGCCGATCGAGGGCAAGCTCGCCGCTTGGTCCGTCGCCTCCGACGCCGCCCGCGCCGACGCCCTGTCCACCGCCTTCATGATCATGACGCCCGAAGAGGTCAAGACCTACTGCACCGAGCACGCCGGCGTTCGAGGCCTGCTCATCGTGCGGGACGAGGAAGCGAAAGACGCGGTCGAGCGCATCGTCCCCGCTGGCTCCTGGCAAGACGGCGAACTGGTGTACTGAGCGAATCAGAAGGACTCCGATTCGTTGGCGTCCGGCATGTCATCCTGAACGAAGCGCAGCGCAGTGAAGGATCTGGCCTGCGACTTTGAAGAACTCCCTATTCGCGACCCATCCCGGCGCGCCGGGATTCGCCTGTGGCTCAGAGCCTGCCCTGAGCGCGAGCGAAGGGATGACAGAGTCCTGTCGCGCAAGAGCTCTTCCTGATTCGTATCAGTCCCGCTTCTTCGGTTTGCCGAGGCTGTTGTTTTCTCGGGACAGGGCGCGCTTGAGCGTGTGGAGCTCGGCCAGCACGGGCCACGGCGTGCGCGTGACCGAAAGGCGGCTGTCCCGGTCGCACGCCCACTCGACCGGGAATTCGGCGATGCGATACCCCTTTTTCTGCGCCCGCAAAACGACTTCGATATCGAACATGAAGCCGTCGCTGATACACTGGCCGTAGAGCTCGCGCGCCACGTCGCCCCGATAGATCTTGAATCCGCACTGGGTGTCGGTCAGCTCGCGCGGCACGCCCAGCATTGTGCGTACCGTGGCTTTGAACATGCGAGAGAAAAGGCGGCGGTGCCAGGGCTGATCCTGGAGGATGTCGCTTTCGATGTGCCGGCGGGACCCGTGGGCGATGTCGCACGCGTCGTCTCGGAGCATCTCCAGACCCTGGAGCACGTTTCCGTAGGGGATGCAGAGCCCGCAGTCGGCGAACATGGCGTAGAGGCCCGCGGTTTCCTTCATGCCGGTTCGCACGGCGTACCCTTTGCCCCGGTGCGGCTCGTAGCGAATCACCCGGACTTGCGTATCGGAAGGGACCTTGGCCCGCTCGGCGGCGATTTGAGTGCCGTCGCTGCTGCCGTCGTCGACGACGACGATTTCGCCTGTCAGACGGTTGGCCCGAAGAAACTCGGCGGCGGCCTTCACGTCGCGCGCGATCTTCCCGCTTTCCTCAAAGGCCGGTATAACGATGGACAAATCCATGCGTCCTTCCTAAATGAAAAAGCAGCGGAGGCTGCTGTATTGCCGCCGGCAAAGCTCCGAGCGGGCGCCGGCGACGAATGGACAATCGCACGCGGCCCCAAAACTTGATCCGTGATTTCCCCGCCATTATAGCGCTGATGGGCCGTGAAGGGAAGAGCGAACGTTCCGTTTCGCCCGCAAGTTGGACCGAGGGCCTGCTATCGTTTGACAGCAGGCCCTGTTGATTGCGTTGCCCTCTCTTTCGTCGGGGTTACCCGATCTCTTCGTCGATCCAGGCGAGCAACTCTTTGAGATCGTCCATCGTGATGTCGCCCATGTGGGCGATGCGGAAGGTCTCTTCCTTGAGCTTGCCGTAGCCGTTGCCGAAGATGGTGTTGTGCTTCTGCTCGATCGCGGCGATCGTCTCGGCCACGTTGATCCCGCGCGTGTTCTTGACGGTCGTCAGCGTGTTCGAGGCGTATTTCTCGTCGCAGAACAACGCGAATTTCTCCTTGGCCCAGCCCCGGACGTACTCGCCCATCTGCTTGTGCCGCGCCCAGACGTTCTCCATGCCTTCGTTGACGAGCTTGTGACACTGATAGTTCAGCGCCATCACGTGCGCGACACTGGGCGTGACCAGGGTCTGGTTCTTCTGGGCGGACTTGGCCCAGAGCTCGAAGTTGAAGTAGTACCCGCGTCCCGGCACGGTCTTGCTTTTTTCGACCGCCCGGTTGCTCACCACCGCAACCGTAAAGCCCGGCGGGATTGCGAACGCCTTCTGCACCGAGGCGAAGACGATGTCCCAGCCTAACTCGTCGAAATGCAGGGGCAGGCCGACCATCCCGCTGACGGCATCGACGAAGACCAGCACGTCCGGGTATTTCTCTTTCATCATCCGGCTGATTTCCTGGACCGGATTGGTCAGTCCCGTGCTGGTCTCGTTGTAGACCAGCGTGACCGCAGCGTACTTGCCGCTGGCCAGCTTCTCGTCGATCAGCGCGGGCGTCGTGGCCTGGCCCCAGTCCACCTTCAGCTCGTCGACCGCGCGACCGCATTGCTTGATCACGCTGGCCCACTTGTCGCTGAACGCGCCGCAGCACGTAGCGAGAACCGTCTCGTCGGGAGCGACGCAGTTGCGGATCGACGCCTCCCAGAGACCCGAGCCGCTCGAGGTCGAGAGGAACACGTTCTGATCGGTGAAAAGAATCTTCTTGAGCATGTCCACGGTTTCACCGTGGAGCTGCGAGTATCCCTTGCCGCGGTGCCCCAGCGTCGGCCGGGCCAATTGCTGCAACACGTCGTCGTTGACCTTTACCGGTCCGGGAATGAAAAGTCGTGGCGCCTTTTTCCAGTCTGCCATGTGCGCTCTCCAAAAAGCGTTTAGATTTTTTGGATGGTTAATCCCGTATACATTTTCGGATAGAAATAAGTGGACTTGTGCGGCATGCGCTCGCCGGCCTCGGTGACCTCCACCAACTGTTCCATCTTCACCGGATTCGTGAAGAAAGCGATTTGCCTCTCGCCGGCGTCAATCTGTGCGATGAGGGCCTCGATGGCGTTGGGCGTGTCCTTGACGTATCCGACGAAGTCGGGATCGCCCATCTTCTCTTCGTCGAGGTGCAGGGCCGCTTCGAGCACGAGCTTCTGGAGCACGGAGACGTCCAGTCCGCGCCACGCCGGACTCTTCTCCGGAGCGGCCTCGGCCATGAGCCCTGCGTCCTTCAGCGCGATCACGTGGAAGGCGCCGGCGCCGGTATAAACGCCGAAGGCGTTCTCGCCGTTGTCGTGCCGGACCTTCATCTCGGCGAGCATCTTCTGTTTGGCTTGTTCTTTCTCCGAGCCGGCCGTAGCGAACCTGAACTCGACGATCTCGAACGTGTCTTTCAGGCGCGTCAAAAACGCCTCGCCCGCAAAGCCGTCGATGCCGCCGACCACGCGGTGCGTGGCCAAGACGACCAGACCTTTCTGCCGGGTGTTGGTGAACGCCAGCATCTGGTGGCGGGCGGCCGGATTGCCGTTTTCACGCGCGTAGGTCAGGCCGGTCGTGTAGCGGTGGTGCCCGTCGGCGATGATGCAGCTTTTGTCGCTCATCATCGCCACGATGGCCTGGATGTCGCCCTCGCCCGCGACGGCGAAGAGCCGGTGTTGCACGTCCTGCACGTCGGTGAAATCCACGAGCGGTTTCTGGGCCGCGGCCCTTTGCAAAATCGCGTCGGCGATCTGCTGCGGGTCCTCGTAGAGCAGGAAGACCAGCCCGAACCGCGCGCCGGTCGCCCGCTTGAGGTTGAGCCGGTCGAGCATCGGTTTCTCGAAGACCTGCTCGTGCGCCTTGACCGTCTTGCCGAAATCCTCGATCTTGCCCAGGGCGATGAAACTCAAACGCTGGAAGGCCTCCCCGTTGATCTGGAAGTCCTGGACGTATGCGTAAATCGTGTCGTTTTCATCCGGTTTCAGGGCGCCCCGCTCGATCCACTCGGTCAGATACCCCGCCGCGCGGGTGTACTGGTTGTCCTTCTCGTTGTCCGACGGCGCGGTCTTGCCCTGCGTGATGCGTACGATATTGTACGGGTTTCTGCCGTACAGCTTTTCGCGATCATCGTCGCTGATGACGTCGTAGGGCGGTGCGATACACCCTCCGGCATCGCCCACGACCTCGGCATTGAACCGAAACGCTTTGAACGGTCTTACTTCCATTTTCGCAGTCTTCATCATTCCGTTGTTGTCAGGCGACCGGAGGCAACGCCTCCCGGCCTCCGCTCCAGGCTTCGGAGAACGCTACCGAGGCTCCCCCGGCCTGTTCGAAGGCGGATCGTAGCGTAGAAAAGCCCCGAAGTCAACAAAGAACGCCGCCGGACGCCGCATGCGCTGTGGCCGACGGCCTCATGGGCAGGCTTTCGGGAGGCGGGCCCGGGATATGGCGTGGCTACCTTACGGCCGTTTCGACCAGGATGCCGGCACCGCGTCTTTGTGCACCAGGTAGGCCAGGATCTTGAGTTTGGCGAAATCACCGCGATAGAAGAAATAGCCCTTGTGCTTGCCGTCCCAGGCGTCGTGCCAGGAGTCCTTGACCAGGAACCAGTCGTGCCCGCCTGATTGGGTCATGCCGACGATGTGCATCAGGTGGTCGTCTTTCGTTAATTTCTCGCGGAAGCGCTGCTCCCGCGCCTCCTGCGAGATCAGCGCGGGCGGGATGTCGTCGTCCGGTATGAAGGCGACGTCTCGCGCCGCCACCCGGCCCGGTTCGCTGATGTCACCGTCGATGGCGACCGAGTACCCGGCGCGCAGCGCGCCCTTGAGGCCCTCGTAAAACGCGTCCAGCGGAACGTTGTAGTAACGCTCGTTCTTACGCCAGTTGTCCGGAACGCGCAGATCGGTGAACGTATGGAACGGGGCGTACTCAAACGACGTGACCAGCAGATAGTCCTGCCAGGGCAGCGCCATGAATTTTTCCCGAAAGGATGTCGGCGTGTAGGAGCGCCCCTCGTACTCGAATCTCTCAGGCGGCTTGCCGAGATGCTTATCCAGTATCGATTTGACCTGTGTCACGACCTCCGCCTCATCCCAGAGGCCGTCTTTCTTGACGCGGTCGCGGTACTCTCTCAATTCACGATACATCGCGTTGTGGTTGTAGTCTTCTTCGCCGGAGGGACGACCGCTGTAGCTTTCCTCGGGCACGATGCCATACTTCTGAATCGCATCCAGTACCGTAGGGAACAGATCGCCCGGAGAGAACCGCGACTCGCCCTTGGTCTGCACGAAGTACCTGGCCTTCTCGACCCAGCCATAATACACCGGATACATCACCGCCATCTTGACCTTGGGCAGACCCAGCCGCACCATCTCGGTTTCCAGAAACGACACAGTCGAAAAACTCCAGCACACCGAAGTCCGCCCCTGATCCACCGGCGCAAAATGAAACACCGCACCAAACGCCGAAACCCCCCCCGGCCCCACCACGCCCTCCCCAACCTCATCCCTCCCTCGCGCGAACAAACAAACGCCGACCCCCAACACCAGCACAAAAACCGTCACGAGCCGTCTACGCATCAAAAAGCCCTTTCTCTATCCCCGCTACTGCAAACCGGATTCCATAGTAATACCTCCCAATGATAAGCCAAGCTGCTGCCTTTCTCTACTCTTCCATTGACAGGAAGATCAGCATCCACGACTGAAATCCGTAGATTTGCCACCTGATGCCTACTGCCCGCCGTCGCAAAAGCGCGAAAGCCTGTCGAAGTGGGGGTCGAAAATATTTTTGGGAATCACACTTTTTCTGTTGGCAGTGCGCTTTTTAAGTGTATAATATGCGCAGATTGGTCAACCAAAGTAGTACTATTTTGCGTGCCAATCGACCCGTGGAAAGGAGATGTCCTTGGGGCCAAGCGCTGCCTCAGTTAGCGCTTGGCGCGAGGAGGGTGAACGGTGCGAGGGCCGAAACGTAGTAGGCTTTCGTTAATCGGTATGGATCGTTCTTGTAGTGACGCCGGGCAACTGAGGGGCCTGCAGGAGATTGGGCGTCGAAACGCAAGAACGCACTTAAGGGGACTACGATTATGATCGTGGCTCTCACTGTGCGTTCCTGCTCGTGGTTCCCTTCTTGGGCACCAGATGAGCAAGGACGCAGACAGAAGACATGCTGAATCAGCAAATCGCCCCCCGCAGCAGACGGGGTCCCAGCCAGACTATCCCTTTTGGCAAGATGGTTTGAGGGGACGCAATTGGCCCGACGTTGCACTCAGCATAGTAAGGTACAGAAGCGGTGGCGAGATAGTGGCCATCGCGGCGATCGTTGCGCTCTGCTTCATAGCGACTGCATTCGTTAAGACCAAGAATACTGACCTGGGCAACAAAGAACTGATTGGATCCCTCGTGGTTGCCGGGATGATCGTCAGTTTGGGGCTGTTCGGGTTGATTATAGCGACAAGGAGACGTCATGCCGAGAACGCCGAACAGGCTGAAGGGAGGTCGGCTGAATCTGGAGATCGGCAAAGAAGTGCGAGAGAGAATGGAGGAACTGAGGACCGAGACCGTGGCGCGGAGTCTGACGGACGTGGTCAGTAGAGCGCTTGCTGTCTACGATTACCTTTGGACCCAGAAGAAGAAAGGCGGCAAGATACTCGTCCAGGATGAAGACGGCACGCGCGAATTAGTCCTCTTGTGAGAGCCGACAGAATTCCGCAGGCACCGTGCAGTTGCCGGCGCTGGTCCGCAGTCGTGAGTGCCGAGGACTCGGAGGTTGCCGATCACGCACCATCGATTACCAGTTCTTGTCCACCTCAGAAAGCACAACAGTCGTGGCGACCATGTCCCTGCGTAGAGCCAAGCTGATGGGAAGGCAAATGGTGCGTTCGTAAAGGGCGATAGGGGCCACCAGGTTCTGTCTTCCGGTCGTCCTTTGATCTACGCGGCATTGAGACGCATAGGTAGTACAACGACATCGTGAACCTTCATGATTTCCGGCTCGCCCTCAGCTTCGCCAGGGAGATGAATTCGGCCTGACCGTTTTCGATCTTCCTTTTTCGCTCTTCGAGGACGTCCCGATGCCATTGGGGAGATTCAATTTCGGACTCCTCGTCCAGCAGCGAATCCCACAGGGCCTCGATGGCCGCCAGTCGCTCCGTGCGGCTCATCTTCTTGATATCCGAGGTATTCATCGTGATTCGTCCCTACTAATAATGAGCAGGATGGCCAACTTGTTTGGCCCTGGAGCTGCTTCTCCGTCTCACGGAACTCAGGAGCCGCAAAGTCCATGGCTACATTGTAAGGACGAACCGGCGGAAAGGCAAATGCCGGGTTTGCGACGGGTGATACGTGGGTGTATTCCCGGTCTATTCGCCGGTTGGTTTCTTTTCGGCGAGGTATTGGTTTATGGCGGCGGCGGCGGTTCGGCCCTGGCCCATGGCGAGGATGACGGTGGCGGCGCCGAGGACGATGTCTCCGCCGGCGTAGACGCCTTCCATGGAGGTCTTGCCGTTCTCGTCGGCGACGAGGTTGCCCCACTTGTTGAATTCCAGTCCCGGCGTGGTCTGGCGGATCAGCGGGTTGGCCCGGTTGCCGATGGCGATGATGACGGTATCGACCTCGATTTGGAACTCCGAGTCCGCGATGGGGACGGGCCTTCGGCGCCCCGAATCGTCGGGCTCGCCCAGCTCGTACCGCAGGCACTCGATGGCGACGACGTTGTCGTTCTCGTCGCCGATGACGCGTTTGGGGCTCTGGAGCAGGTGGAACTCGATGCCCTCCTCTTTGGCGTGGTGCACTTCCTCGACGCGGGCGGGCATCTCTTTTTCGGTGCGCCGGTAGATAAGGTAGACCTTCTCGGCGCCGAGGCGCAGGGCGGTGCGCGCCGAATCCATCGCGACGTTGCCACCCCCGACGACGGCGACCTTTTTCGAGGCCGCGATGGGCGTGTCGGCGCCTTTGCCGAACTCGTACGCGCGCATGAGGTTGGCGCGGGTGAGGTACTCATTGGCGCTGTAGACACCGACGAGCGACTCGCCCTCGATCCCCATGAAGCTGGGCAGGCCCGCGCCGACGCCGATATAGACCGCGTCGAATCCATCCTCCCTCATCAACTGCTCGACGGTCCGCGTGCGCCCCACGATGAAGTTGGTGACGATCTCGACGCCCATCTTGCGCAGCGTCTTGAGCTCCTCCTGCACGATGGCTTTGGGGAGCCGGAACTCGGGGATGCCGTAGACCATGACGCCGCCGGGCTTGTGGAAGGCCTCGAAGACGGTGACATCGTGGCCGGCTCTGCGAGTGTCGGCGGCCGCGACGATCCCGCCGGGGCCCGAGCCGATGATGGCGACTTTCATGCCCGTAGCGGGAGCCACGTCAGGCACGGCGTCGCTGTCTTTTACCCGGTCGGCCACGAAGCGCTCCAGCCGGCCGATCGAGACCGCCTTCGAGACGTCCTTGAACTTGATCCCGACGGTGCATTTCTGCTGGCACTGCACTTCCTGGGGACAGACGCGCCCGCACACGGCCGGCAGCAGGGAGTTCTCCTTGATGATCTGCAGGGCTTCGCGATCGTTGCCCTCGGCGACCGCGGCGACGAAGTCCCGGATGCGAATCTGCACGGGACAACCCTCGACGCAGGGCGCGGTCTTGCATTGGAGGCAGCGCATCGCCTCCAGGCGGGCCTCGGCTTCGGTGTAGCCGAGCGCCACTTCGTTGGTGTTGGTGCGTCGGGCGGTCGGGTCCTGCTGTGGCATCTCCTGCGGCGGGATCGCAAAGCGGTCCTTCGCGGTGAGCGTGCCGGCGTTTTTCTTGACCGTTACTTCTTGCAGTAGTTCTTTTCTTTCTTCTTCTGTCACAGCGGAAACTTCCTCGCGGCTGTCACCGGCGATCATGGCAGGAAAACGAGCGGCAGGGAACGCCGTTATTTGTCCAGGCCGATCCGGCACCGATGCTGTTTATATTTCTCGTAGGCTTGCTTTTCCTGGTTTTTGTAGGCGCCCATGCGTTTCATCATCAGGTCGAAGTTGACCTTGTGCCCGTCGAACTCGGGCCCGTCGACGCAGACGAACTTGGGCTTGCCGTCCACCTCGACGCGGCAGCCCCCGCACATGCCGGTGCCGTCGACCATGATCGTGTTGAGCGAGACCTGGGTTGGGACGTCGAATTCGCGGGTCACGTCGCAGCAGAACTTCATCATGATCGTCGGGCCGATGGCGAAGGTCCGATCGGGCTTGTGGCGGCGCTGGCAGGCCTCTTTGAGCGGCTCGGTGACCAGGGCCTTGCGGCCGTAGGAGCCGTCGTCGGTGCAGACGATGATCTCGTCGCTGACGTCGGTGAACTGCTCTTCCAGGATGAGGTGACTCTTGTCCCTCGCCCCCAGGATACTGATAACGGTGTTTCCGGCCTGCTTGAGAGCCGCGGCGATGGGCAGCAGGGGGGCGTTGCCGATGCCGCCGCCGATGCAGACGACGGTTCCGAAATTCTCGATATGCGTCGGCGTGCCGAGCGGTCCGGCGACGTTGGCGATTTCGTCGCCGGCGCTGAGATCGGCCAATTGCGCCGTCGTTTTCCCGACTCGCTGCCAGATCAGCTCGATCGTACCTTTCTCCGGATCGGCGCCGGCGATGGTCAGCGGAATGCGCTCGGAATGCTCGGTATCAATACTGAGAATGATGAATTGCCCGGGCCGGCGGGCTCGCGCGATCAGCGGCGCCTCGACTCGGGCCCAGAAAACTTGCTCACCGATTTGTCTCTTGTCTGTGATCTTGTGGGCCATAGAAGTTCTTCTTTGTCGTTACCGAAATTCTTGCTGTCGGCCTCGAACGGGCGGTGCCTCGCAAATCGCGCCCGAGGCCGAACGGGTCTTCATCGAAAACGAAGCGCCATCCGCTTTCAGAGCAACTCGTCGATGGCTTGCGTCAGCTCCTTCTTACTGGTCAGGCCGACCCATTTCTTCTGCACCTGCCCGTTCTTGAAGAGGATCGTGGTCGGGATGGCATTGATTCCAAACTCGACGGCGCTGTCCCGCGCCTCGTCGGTGTTGAGCTTGCAGACCTTGGCCTTGTCCTGATAGGCGTTCGCGATTTCCTCAATGAGCGGCGCGAGCATCTTGCAGGGCCCGCACCAGGGAGCCCAGAAATCCACCAGCACCGGAACGTCCGAGTTGTGCACGGTTTCGTCAAACGTGGCATCCGTCAGGTCGATCGCGTTTCCTGCCATGACTTTGTCCTTTCCATGTCGTCCATGGTGTCGCCCCTGGCTGCCGGGCGGTCGAGGTCTTATAATAACTGTGCCAGGCGTACTGTAAGGCGGCGGAAGGTGCCGCCAGACAAGCCCATGCACTCTTGCGTGCCTGGTAAGGCGGTTCAAAGTCCCCCATCCGGCCCGGTCGGGCAGGCAAATAGTGTATCGGGACCATTCAGGGTTTGTCAAACGTTAAATCGTTGTCTCTCGCCGCTGCTTCGTGCGTTTCTTCGCTCGTGTCGCCGGAAGGCGAGAGCGGCTTCGGCGGCAGCTCGGCGATCGGGATCGGCGGGGTAAGGGCCGCTTCGTGTCTCTCCTGGTCCTCTTCGGCGCCGGAGGCCGATTCCGCTTTGGGCGGCAACTCGGCGATGGGGATTTGCGGAGTTTCCGCCGCCTCGGCGGGAGGCTCGGATTCAGGCTCAGTCTCATCCACGGCGAGAATGGCCCGCTGCACCGCCTCCTCGGCCGGCTCGTCCGTTAGCGCTCGCAGATAGATCTGCTGCGGCGCCGACTCGCTCTGCTCGGCCCAGACGAGCTTGTCGCGAATGAGTTCGAGCAGGCCCAGGAACAGGCCGACCATGACCAGGCGATTCGGCCGGGATTCGAACACGCGCTCGAAGGTCAGCGGGCCTTCCGATTGCAGTCGATGCAGAAGCTCGATCTGGTAGAGATCGATGGGGGTGTCGTCCTGGATGTGGCCGTTGTAGGTGTGGGTGCCGATGGCCTTGCAGACGGCGTCGAAGGCCTCAAGCAGGTCCCAGACGCTGACCTGGTCCATGTCCACTTCGGGCTCGGCTTCGGGCTCGAGGCGGTCGATGAGGCTGGTGGGCCGCCCGAGGCGCTCCTTGCGCTCTTCGGCGGCGGCCTGGAGCAGGTTGGCCGCGTCCTTGAACTTCTTGTACTCCAGGAGCTGGCGGATCAGTTCGGTCCGGGGGTCGCCGCCGGTTTCCTCCTCGCCCATCTCTTCCGGCTGGACCCGGGGTAGGAGCATGGCCGATTTGATCTCCATCAGCGTCGCGGCCATCACGAGGAAATCGCCCGCCACGTCGATGTCGAACTGCTTGAGGATCTCGACGTACTTGACGTACTGCTCGGTGACCTTGGCGATCGGAATGTCGTAGATGTCCACCTCTTCCTTGCGGACCAGGTACAGCAGCAGGTCCAGCGGCCCGGCAAAGACGTCCAGGTTGACACGGTAATCAGTCAAAACCTACTCCTGTTCGGGATCCTGGTTCTCTTCCGGCTTTACTACCGCGGCGCCTTCCAGGATCTCCTGCGCTTGCCTGGCCTGGCTCTCGGGCGTCTGGAGTTCGATTCCGCCCGCCGGGGGCACTCCCCAGGCGATCCCGGCATTTTGCCCCATGACAAAGGCCTTGATGCCCTCGTCTTCAAGCAGTTGGCGAGCCAGGTCCGCTTTCACATGGTCGGTGTAACGGGCAACAGTGGTGAGTTTTTCTGTCATCGTTTGGCTCTCAGTCCCACGACCTTTCGCGCTTCCTGAAGCGTTTGCGAGGCGACGGCCCCGGCGCGGGCGGCGCCGTCCCTGAGCATGGCCTTGACGGCGTCGAGATTGCTCTCGAGCTCGGCTCGTTTCTGGCGGTAGGGGGCGAAGAACTCGACCACCAACTCGGCCAGGCGCTTCTTGGCCTCGCCGTAGCCCATCCCACCGCTGCGATAGCGCCGGTCCCACTCGGCCAGCTCGTCCGGCGTTGCGAAGAGCTTCAGCAGGGCGAAAACGTTGCATTTCTCCGGGTCCTTCGGTTCTTCGACGGGCGTCGAGTCGGTCACGATCCTCATGATCTTCTTCTTCATGCTCTTTTCGGGCTCGAAGATCTCGATGGTGTTGCCGTAGCTCTTGCTCATCTTGCGACCATCCAGGCCCGGCACCACCGCCACCGACTCGATAATGTGTTCCTCCGGGATCGTGAAAACCTCGCCGTAGGCGTTGTTGAACCGCAGGGCGATGTCACGGGTGACCTCGATGTGCTGCTTCTGGTCGGCCCCCACGGGCACCAGGTCCGATTTGACGATCAGGATGTCCGCCGCCTGCAAGACCGGGTAGGCGAACAGTCCGTGATTCGGGCTGAGCCCCTGGGCCACCTTGTCCTTGTAGCTGACGCAGCGCTGCAGCAGTCCCATCGGCGTTATGCACGAGAGCAGCCAGGTCAGCTCCGTCACCGCCGGCACGTCCGACTGCCGCCAGAACACCGTTTTCTCCGTGTCGAGCCCCAGGGCCATGTAGTCCATCGCCACGTCGAGACTGCGCTGGGCGATCGCCTCCGGCGACGGGTTGCTCGTCAGCGCGTGGTAATCCGCGATGAAGTAGTAGCATTCGTGTTCCGCCTGCAACTGTAAGTGCTGCCGCATCGCACCGAAGTAGTTGCCGATGTGCAGCCGGCCCGACGGCTGGATTCCCGAAAGAACTCTCAATTCAACCTCCACGAGTAGTATTCGATCGCAAAACAATGTGGGCTGTGTCAACGGCGGCAGAATAACCAGAATGGGCGCAATTGTCAAGCGCCTTGACCGCTGCAGGGCCGGTGCGATGCCGCTTTCTGGGGCATCGCAGCCCCGGACCACAGCCGGCCGCGCGTGGCAGCGTCAAGTCCGCAGGGCTTGGCGATGGTTCGGGACGCAAGACCCTTTCCGCCAGACGTGGCACAGACACTTCCGCCATCCCCAAACTTCGTTTGAGGCTGCCACCCTGGTAGCGGCGCGCTTTCGCAGACACACGCGGGGCCACGGGTGACAGCGTCAAGTCCGCTGGACTTGGCGATGGTTCAGGACGCCGGATGCTTTAGGGCGCCGGTGGCAAGGAGAGGCCCGCCATCCTCAAACGCCACATGAGGCTGCCGCCCGGGCGCCGCCGTGATTGCCTGCCGGGCCTCGCCCCAAGTTTACCTATTGTGAAATTGGGTTTGTTTGACACGTCGCGCGGGAGCATTCCACGTCGCACCGACGCGAATCCGGGCCAAATTGGCTTCGTTTTCCTCGCGGCTCCCGGTTTGCAGTCGGAAACGGGCCAAATTGGGTTCGTTTGGCGCAATTGCCACTCCGACGGGGCCCGCCATGCCCACGGATTCCGCACGCCCGCCCAAGACAACGGCCCCGAAGTGTTCGATCCGGCAGTCAAAATCCAGCATCCGGCAATCTCCTGCTTCCTCCCGCGATGGCTCGCAGTTGTTCTCCATCCATCATACACGCCCGGCCCCTGCTGTCAACCGCAAACTCCGGTTTTTCTCATCACCTAAACCGATCCCGGCCCGCTCACCTCCCGGTTCACAGGTCACGAGCGACGGGCCACCGCCTGAAGAGCGCAGGTGAACGCCGACGCCCAACCTGAAACGAAGGATTCAAGACTGTCGTTCCCGTTTCCCACCTTACCCTCCGTGTTTCGCGCTTGCTCCTCCACGGACTGGACCCTACATTGAGACTATGGATTCGCAGGCTACCGTGTTCAGTGAAGGCGGGAAGGAGCCATGGTTGAAATTTTGTGCCCGGAGATTTGTAGGTTCACGCCGCGCCAAATGCGGCCCTGAGAATCGACCTGACTGCGTGTTGTTCCCCGGGGATTCAGATAGACAAGATATTTCCGCAATTTGTCACGATTGCTGAGGGCGCGATGAGGCTGAGAGTTGCTGGAATCAACCACAACGATTTACTGGGGCGAGATCGTCTTTGGGATTGGCTTTTTCGAATGAAGCATTTGGAGAAGGCTCCGCCTGCATTCGTAGCCGTTGAGTACGACGAGAAGATCTTCAGAAAGATCCGACAGCAGCGTCCTCGGTTGCGCATGCTCGCAGAAGAGGCGTGGCCGGGTTCGTCTCCGTCGGTTCTCAAGGCAATAGAGCACTCCTTGGCCTATGAAGGTGATCTCCACGAAGGTGTATTTCCTGGCATCGAGACCGTTTGGCTCGACCGCAGCAGAAAGGTAGATGATCCTACAATTGTCTCTGAGTATGCTCGCGATCGGATGGCAATCTACAAGAGCTTCGCTCCGTCTGGACAGAAGACCCTTTCGAATGCCAGTTTACGGGATATGAGTGACACGGCTTGGACGCGGGGTTCTATGCCGCGGAGCGGCGGGTCTGAGCGCGACGCACGGTTCGCGCGCGTGATACTCGACCGCCTGCGGAGCGAATGTCGAGGTTGGGCCATTGTGATCGTGGGTTCAGGTCACGCCAGCGAGACAGAAGGGAGTATGGCAAACCGTCTCAGAAGGGAGGGAATCAAGTGTCAGGTGAATCAACTCAGACCTTAGGAAAAGGTACGCGAGAGCTTCATCCGGGTTTCTCGCAAGCGTGTTTGTGGCGCCGGTCGCGTTTCCTTGTGTCTGCGAAACATGTGCTCCGATGAGCGGTGAAGAACCACGGCTACCAGGCGGCGCAGGCAAGATCACTCGCAGGGCGGGGCGGGGTCATTTCTGAGCGAGGGGCTTTGCCGCGTCGAACATGGAGGGGGCGTTTGGGCCTGGTTGGAAGAGGGAGTCGGGGCGGGGGCTGAGGGGGTGCTCGTTTCGTTATGGTCCTGCGGTGGTGAAGGTCCAGAGGGGGCTTTGGGTGGTGCCTTCTACGGTGTGGGTGTGGATTTGCCAGTAGTAGGTTGTGTTGGCACGGAGGGTTTCGGGGACGTACCAGGGGACATTGAGGGCGGAGGCGACCCGGGTCAGGGCATCGGGGTCTGGGCCGAGGTAGCCCCCACCGTGCTGGGCAACCTCTTCACCGAGTCGCTCAGACACATGGCGCACTCGAAGATTCTCGCGAGGTTCAAGCAGGCCCGCCCCGCCTTGTGTCGGGGCTGCGCCCTCGAAGACGCCTGCCTCGGAGGCTGCAAGGCCGCCGCCCAGATCTGCTACGGTTCCCTCACCGCGCCGGAACCCTTCCTCGAACTCAACCGATCTCGGATCAGAAGAATCACAACGTGAGCCTGCGAATGAAATTAGCGCGCGATGATTGGACTTGAACTAAGTGGTCGCACGTGGGATACTCCGGTGTTTGATCGACACATCGGTTTGAACGCTGAGATTGCGAAGCAGGTGAGATCATGACGGTCTTTGAGGATTACCGAGGGCGCCTTGAGGGGGTGTGCCAGCAGTTCCATGTGCGGCGACTGGAGGTGTTTGGCTCCGCGGCGCAGCAGGACTTGGACAAGTGCGGGGATGTCGATCTGCTGGTTGAATTCGATCCATCAGCGGCGCCACGTCTCTTTGACACCTATTTTGAGCTGCAAAGATCTCTGGAGAACCTTTTTGCCAAGCCGGTGGATCTCGTGGAACCGGAGGGGCTTTCCAACCCCTTTTTTATCGAACAGGTCAACGCCTCGCGGAGGACGCTCTATGTCGCATCGTGAGCCGGCCAAATACTTGTTCGATATGTTGAACAGCTGCGATTTTCTGATTGGCTTCACTGCCGACAAAACGCTGAAACAATACAAGCAAGATCGTGCTTTTCGCTCGGCTGTTGAAAGGGAACTTCAGATTATTGGCGAAGCCCTGATGCAGTTGGATCGTTACCACCCGGATATCGCGGCGCGTGTGCCCGATCATCTCAATATCATCGGTTTTCGTCATGTGCTGGTGCATGGATACGATCGGTTGAATCCTGTCACAGTCTGGAACGCCATTGAAACAAAACTCGTTTCCCTGAAAGCGGTGTTGGAAACTCTGCTGGCCGAGTGCTGAGTGTCAAGCATATGCGGGCCCGGCGGGACGATTAGAGGGGAGCTCTACTTTTGGTTTGGGGGCGTTACGGCGTCGAACATGGCGGTTATGTTTTCGGGGGGGACGTTGGCGAGGATGTTGTGGACTTGCTGGAAGACGAAGCCGCCGCCGGGGGCCAGCGTGGCAACCTGCTCTTTGACGTGCTGGGCGACCTGCTCGGGGGTGCCGTTGGGCAGGACGTCGCGGGTGTCGCAGCCGCCTCCCCAGAAGGTGATGTCGTTGCCGAACTCGGCCTTTAGCTCGGCGGCGTCCATGCCGGCGCAACTGATCTGGACGGGATTGATGGCGTCAAGTCCGGCCTCGATGAGGTGGCCCAGCAGCTCGCGCACCCCGCCGCAGCAGTGCAGCATGACCTTGACGTCGGCCAGCTCCTTGGCGCGGTTCCAGAGGACGCTGTGCCGTGGCTTGAAGAACTCGCAATACATCTGCGGCGACATCATCGGCCCGGTCTGCATCCCGAGATCGTCACCGAAGAGGATGATATCAATGCTGTCCCCGACAGTGGCGAGGAAGCGGTCGAGATTGTCCAGGTGGATCTCCATCAGTTCGTCGAGAAAGGCGTGGGCCTTCTCGGGCTCGGCCGCCAGCATCATCATGAACCCATCGTTGCGGTAGCAGAACTGCCCGATCTCAAAGAGGTTGCCGCCGAAGAGGCCGATGATGGCCCGGTCCGTCTCGGCGCGCAGCTTCACGGCGCCTTGGCGCAAAGCATCGGCGTCGACCGGCCCCGGCGGGCTGGCGATGGCGGTCCACATCGACTCGGCCAGGGCCTCGCGCACGGTGCTCGGGCCGCCTTCCTGGGCCAGCGGGAAATAGGTCTGCTCGAAATAGAGCGCCCCGTCGGGCATATGGGCCAGGATCGTGCCGCTTTCGGATCGTATGATCCAGCGATTCTCGTGCCGCTCGATCCCCGTCCAGGCGGGCACGAAGCATTCGCTGCCGTCGGGCAGCGTCCAGGGCGTCCAGTCGCTGTCGCGCAGAGCAAAGCCCCGTCCCAGCTCGATGGTATCGACGCCGAACCGATCGAGAACGTCCTCGTCCACGACCGCCAACTGCTGCACCACGTCGTAGACGCGAATCGGCGCCGCAGGCAGACCCAGATACTGTCGCAGCTTCGGATAGACCAGTGCGGCAATCCCGGAAGAACGGTGTCCCGACAGGTCCACGGGGACGCGGTCGGTCGGGCAATGGTTCAGGGCCGCCAGGACCCGGGCTCTTGAGGTCATCGTCGAACTCCTGTAGACGTCACGTACGAATGCGCGGTGATTGACCCCTCTCTATACGTCCTTGTGCCAATCGGCGTTCGCGGTCGTATAGACAAAAGTTGGGCCCGGCTGTGAGATGTCTCCCTCGTCAAAGGTGCTACGTCACGTTGCAGTAAGATGGTGGGAGCCATCTCCCGGCTACGCTCTCCCGAGTGATTTCATGTAGCCCTTGGTTTTCTTGAGCCCCATACGGGAGGCTTTCTTCTTGACCGCCTCCGTAGGGCGTCCGAGCTTGGCCGCGACATCCGCCGTGGCTCGATTGGGGAACAGCTTGCGGAGCGACTTGACGTCGTCCCTCGTCCAGGTCCCCTTCGTCAATTTTTTTCTGGCCATGTCACAACTCCTTTCTGGTACCGACCATGGTGGGTTGAGATTGACCTGTACGAATTGTACCGCCCAAAGTGCGTGCAAACAAATAATTTTTCAGTCTATTGTGAAAAAAGCGTAGCGACGTTGTCCACGGGGACGTCATTAGCGCCGGGGTGGCGGTGACGCAGGGCGAATCCGGGCTCCGGGCGCGCCGAGACAGTGGGCCTTTGCGCGGTTTGGGGCCTTCGCGCACGGCGTCGGCAAGAGCGGGGGGCGACATGCTCGCGACATCCGGACGAATTTGGCGCGGAGGTTTCGGCGGCCGTCGGTTCCGGGTGCGACGCTGCGCGCGGTGTTGCCGCGGAGGATTGCGGCTGGGTGGGGGGGACCCGCTAGTGCTGCGGTTCGCCAATGACGCGACTGTGCGGGAGGCGATGGCTTGGCTGGGCCGGCAATGTGATCGTCGTACGATGTGCCAGTCGTGGTGCTTCTGGGGCGAGCGGGCCGGTTCGGTGCGTGTGGCCGCTTGCCATTTGGGTTGGACTGTAGTACTGTCTGCGCATGGACAAGGATTTATCAAGAGTTGTGAACGCGGCGTGGTGGTTTCGGCCCCTGCGGGCGGTTTACCGCGTGCTGGCGCCGCGCGCGTGGATTGCGATCATCTATGGGGCGTTGTTCTGCAATCTTGCGGTCAAGCTCTTTCACGCCGTCCGGTACGGCCTGGTCCGCGAATATCCCGGCTGGATCCTCACGGATATTGCCCTGCTGGTGACGATGGGCGTGGTTCTCGACCTGATCTGCTACCGCCGGCCCACGAAGTGGGTGCTGCGCGGCGCGACGATATTCGCCGCCGTGGTCTGTACGTGGTCGGTCATGAACGCCGGCTGGCTCATCCGCACGGGAACGCAGATCCTGCCCATGGAGTTGCTGCCGCTGATCCGCGACCCGCTGAACATTTTCTGGCTGGTTGCCATTAACATGGCGGCCACACCCAAGAGCGCCGCGATCCTGCTGGTTCCCAGCGCGGTGGCGCTGGCCTTTTTATTCTCGGTTCTGGCTCGCCCGGCGCCGCCGCGTTACGGGTCCTGTGCGCTGCGGATCCGAATGATCATCTTGCTGGCGGTCGCGGCGGTCGCCGCCGCGGCGCACGCCACCGTCTCGACCCTGGGCTCCCCGCAGATCACGGCCGCCGGGCTGCGCTTCAACTGCCAGTCCCGCGCGGTGCTTTCCTTTCTCCTGCCGCAATATCGTCACCTGGCCCGGGACGATTTCAGCAACGCCACGCGCGAGCTGCCCACCGTTGACGATATGGCCCTTTCGCTGTCGCCTCACCCGGTCAGACACAACGTCGTGATTGTCGTTCTCGAAGGGGTCCAGTATCGTTTCACCTCCCTGGCGGGCCATCGAGATTTGCAGGGCGGGCCCGGCGTCTTGCCGGCGGATGATCCGACGCCGCATCTGGCGACCCTGGCGAGCCAGGGCGTCTCGTTTACCAACGCGCGCTCGGCCGTGGCCCATACGACCAAGGCGCTGTTCAGCCTTCTGACCGGATGCGTGGCCTCCGCGTCCCAGGACCTTGCCGAGACCGTTCCCGTGGCGACGCCGTACGCCAGCCTCGCCACCATCCTGGAGAAGGCGATGGGCTACCGGACCGCCTTCTTTCAATCGGCCAAGGGGACGTTCGAGTCCCGCCCGGGATTGATTCATAATCTCGGATTCGATACGTTCGGCGCCCGCGAGGACCTGGGCGATCCGAATGCGTTCGTGGGGTACCTGGGGGCCGATGAGTTTGCCTTGCTCGAGCCCATCACGCAGTGGATCGAATCGGACGACGGGCCCTTTTTGCTGGTGGTGTTGTGTTCGGTTACGCACGACCCCTACGAGGTGCCGCAATGGTTCGGCCGGCAACCCGAGGAGGTCGTCGACCGCTACCAGCAGACGATCCATTACACGGATCGGTTCATCGCGGCCCTGGACGTGGAGCTGACCAATCGCGAGTTGGCCGACCATACCGTCTTTTGCGTGGTCGGCGATCACGGCGAGGCCTTTGGCGAGCATCGGATGATGGGGCACGAACGGATCGCTTTCGAAGAGGTCTTGCACATTCCGATGTGCGTACGCGCGCCCTTCCTGGTCGAGCCGGGCAGACGCGTCGATGCGCCGGTCAGCTCGGTCGATCTGGTCCCCACGCTTCTGGGCCTGCTGGGATTCGAGGCCGACGGGATGCAGCTTGACGGCGTCGACGCGCTCGGTCCTCTGCCCGCAGACCGGAAAGTGTTCTTCTCGGGTTGGATGCAGCAGGGGCCGGCCGGCTTCATCAGCAACGGCGACAAGGTCGTGTACGATCCCGAACAAGGCACGGTCACGCTGTATCGTCTGCGCGCCGATCCGCTGGAGCTGGCGGGTCTTGAGCTCCCTGACGGGCACGCCGAGCGGCTCAGCAACGAGATTGTCGAGTGGCGCAGAAACACCATCTTCCGGCTTCACCAGGAAGATACGGGCCAGCAATTGCTCTTCGGCACTTGGTTGTCCAAGTGGAATGGGCGAATCTCCACCGTTCGATACCAGGGCCGACGATAAATGGAATTCTCAATCATTCGTTGAGTCAGTTGGTACCGCCCAGGGTTTTTGGGCGCATTGGTGAATTTTGGGTTTATGCTTGGGCTTGCGAGTATTATTCCAGGAATTTCTGGTGATATGAGCATTTTGTTGTTGTCGGCGTTTGGGGTTTGGGTAGAATGCGTATACAGGGCCAAGCTGCGGCGAGCGGCAGCTCGTCGGCTGGCTGATTGCAGAGCCCGGCAGGTGAAGGCAGTTCTTTTTCATTTTTGTTTTTCTCGGCAGCAGATAGGGCGGCGCGTCCTAAATGTGCAAACCTTGGCCGTACAACGGAGGAGGAGCGGCCGCCCTATTTTTTCGAATGCCAAACCGGTCGGGGAACTACTCTCCAACGCCGGTTTTGCTGGTTACAACGCGGGGTCGTTCCGGAGGAGGGCGACTTCGCGTTCTTTTTTGGCGCCGCGATCGGGCCGAACCTATCCGGGCGCAAGCAGTGGGCCGGGCACAGCGGGAAAGGAGACGTAGCAGCCATGAGAATCACAAGCGAGCCAGGAGATGTGACGCGTCGAGCCTTCATGCAGTGGTCGCTGGCGGGGGCGCTGGGCGCTGCGATCGGTGCCAGTGCGTGTTGGGGCCGCCGGGCACGGCGCAGCGACGACGGAAGGAAACGGCCGAACATCGTTTTTATCATCGCCGACGACATGGGTTGGGCCGACGTCGGCTATCACGGCTCGCAGATCGAGACGCCCAACATCGACCGGCTGGCGAAGGAAGGGGTTCGCTTCGGTCAGCACTACGTCATGCCGACGTGCACGCCGACGCGGGTCGGCCTGCTGACCGGGCGCTGCCCGAGTCGCTACGGCGTGACCTCGCCGGCGTACGGGAGAATATTCGACGATGATACGGTGACCGTGGCCGAGGCCCTGCGCCGCAGCGGATATCACACGAGCATCAGCGGCAAATGGCACATGGGTTCGCCGCCCGAGTGGACGCCGCTTAAGTATGGATTCGATTCGTCCTACGGATATTTCCACGGGCAGATCGACCCGTACACGCATCATTACAAAACCGGCGTGCCGTCCTGGCATCGCAACGACGAGTACGTCGATGAAGAGGGTCATGTGACCGACCTGATCACAGACGAAGCCGTCGGCATCATCGAATCGAAACACGACAAGCCCTTTTTCCTCTACGTTGCGTACAGCGTCCCGCACTATCCGCTCGACGAGCCGCGGGAGTGGACCGCCCGGTACCAGGAGCGAATCAAGGAGGCGTCGCGACGGTGGCTGGCGGCCAGCATCACGCACATGGACCACGGAATCGGCCGGATCGTTGAGGCGCTCGATCGGCAGGGGCTGCGCCGGGACACGCTGGTCGTGTTCGTCAGCGACAACGGGGGCCAGAAGAGCTGGCACAGCAGCGAGCAGTACAAGGGGCGGTACGCCGACAAGCCGCACACCGTGCTCGGGGACAATCAGCCCTTGCGCGGCTGGAAGGGCGACGTCTACGAAGGCGGGATTCGCGTTCCGGCGCTGGCTTGCTGGCCAGGCGTTCTCAAACCCGGCCAATGCAACGCCCCGGTCCACATCGTGGACTGGATGCCGACGCTCTGCGCCCTGGCCGGCTACTCGCCCGAAAGGGACTTGAAGTGGGACGGGCGCGACATCTGGCCTGAGATCCGCGACCGAGCCGACGCTGCGGTGCCCCGATCCCTTTATTGGAAGGCCCCGAATTTCTCCGCCGTGCGCCAGGGTAACTGGAAGCTTATCGCCGCCAGGAAGGGCGACGACGTCGAGCTCTACGACCTCGCCTCCGATCCGTACGAGACCAAAGACCTGGCCCGCGAGCATCCGCAACGGGTCGCGCAGCTCCAGGTTCTGCTGAAGAAGTATGCCGCCGGGGACCGCTGATACCGACTCGGGGGAATCCCTGTACGACAGGACGAAAATCGGCTTCGGTGAGGGGAAAGTGCTGATTATCCGTCGGGCCCGATGTCCGACGGACCGCTCAGCAAGGCGTTTGCGTTGATCGACCATCTGGCTGAAGAGTTCGCGGTGGATGCGAATCGCGTCTACGTGCTCGGACATTCGATGGGCGGTGTCGGCTCATGGAACGCCGTCTGGGCCGCGCCGGAACGGTTCGCCGCGGCCATCCCCAGCGCCGGCGGTTTGCCCCCCTGGAAGGATCCCGCGCGGTTCCAGAACGTGCCGATCTGGGCCTTTCACGGTGGAAGCGACCCGGTCGTGCCGACGGACTTTTCGCGGGAGATCTTCGCGCGTATGAAACAGGTGGGCGGAAACCTCAAGTACACCGAGCTTAAGGGCGTCAAGCACAACGCCTCGCAATATGCTTTCGCCTGCGAAGGCGACCTGCCGGAGAAAGACTGCATTACCCATTACAGCAGCGACAGATGTGATAAGACGGCGAATGTCTGGGACTGGCTCTTCGCCCAGCGCCTTGACAAGCGGTAGCTGTCCCGGGGGCGGAGCGCTCGCTTAGCGGTTGTCCCCGGTCTTTTCTTGGCGGGTTCTGCCTTTCCAACCGGGGCCGCGGACGACGCGGCCGGGGGTCGCGCCGGTGTGGGCGCCGTCTCGGAGCACCTGGGTCCCGTTTACGAAGACGTGGACTATGCCGGTGGCGTACTGATGCGGCTTCTCGTACGTCGCATGGTCGGCGATGGTGGCCAGGTCGAAGACGACCACGTCGGCGTAGTATCCCTTCGCGAGCCTGCCGCGCCGGTCGAGTTTGAGATTCTCTGCGGGAAGCGACGTCAAGCGTTGTATCGCTTCCTCCAGCGCAATGACCTTCTCCTGACGCACGTACTTGCCCAGGAGCCGGGCGAAGTTTCCGTAGGCGCGCGGATGCGGATTCGATTGCAGGAAGACCCCCTCGGGCGCAAGCGATCCCGTATCGGAACAGAAGCTGACCCACGGCAGTGTAATTTGCCTTTTCACGTTCTCTTCCGACATCAGGAAGTAGACCGCGCCGACGCGGCTGTCGTCCTCGACGACGAGGTCGATGGCTGTCTCCGCTGGCGCCTTTCCCCTCATCCGGGCGATCTCTGCGAGGGTTTTGCCGGTAAGATGTTTGAGCTTGTCGCTCTTGAAGCGTACGAGAAGGACGTTCTCCGGCGTACCGGCCAGAAGATACAGATTCTCCCAGTCCTCGGCAGGCGTCGTCATTTCCCGCACCACGCGTTGCCTGGTCTTCGGGTCCTTGAGCCGGGTCATCCAGGCCTGATGGCCGCCGGCCTGGACCCAGGGAGGCATGGCCGCGTCGAGACCGGTGGCGCCGGCGGTATAGTTGTACATGTCGGCGGTAATGCGCAGGCCCTCGGCCCGGGCCTTCTGGATTCTCTCGATCATCGCGTCGAGCTTGTGCCAGTTGGACCGGCCCGCCACTTTCATATGATAAACCTCGGCCGCGACGTCCGCCTTTCGCGCGATAGCGATCAGTTCATCCAGGGCTTCCAGCAGGCGATCGCCCTCGCTGCGGATGTGCGAGATGTACATGCCGCCGTACTGGCCGGCTACCTCCGCCAGGGCGATCAGCTCCTCGGTGTCCGCGTAACAGGCGGGAGCGTAGATCAGCGAGGAACTCACGCCGACCGCGCCCTCCCGCATTGCCGCCCGTACGAGCCGGCGCATCTGCCGAAGTTCTGCGGGGGTGGCCCGGCGGTCCTCGTATCCGACGGTGTGAACGCGAACGGTCGTCGCGCCCACGAAAGAAGCCACGTTGGGCGAGACTCCCTTCCGCACGAGATAGTCGAGCTACTCCCCGAGCGTGGTCCATTGGACGCTGAATTTGATATCCGCCTGTGAAACACGCATCGAGCGCTTCATCGCGTCGTTAAGCGGCCCCATGGACCAGCCCTCGCCGAGGATTTCGAGGGTCACGCCCTGGCGAATATCGCTCTGTGACCGCCCATCTTCGATCAGGCAATCATTGGCCCAGCTCAGCATATTGATGAAACCCGGCGCCACCGCCAGACCGCGCGCATCGATCACCCGATCCGCATCGCCCGAAAGCTGCCCGATGGCCGCGATGCGGTCGTCCTTGATTCCGACATCCGCCGTATAGGCCGGACCGCCGGAACCGTCGTATATCTGACCCGAGCGTATGAGTACATCGTACGTCGCTGAACGGGAAACGACGGGCGCGCCTGCGATAAGTGCTACGATGTAGACAAGCAGAACGACTCTTCGCATGTCACCTACTCCTTTGCACTCAACCGTGATTCAACGGCGGCGCGTGGATCGAGCAGCGTTGTCCGCACCCGTCGCAACGTCAGGGCGAGTAGTAATTGTGGCACTGTTTCAGACGACGGTAGTTGCGGTCGGTCCAGAGCCGCTTATGCCGCGGCCTGGGATTGGGAGCGCGGTTCTCATACACGTGCAGCTCGTTGCCGTTGAGGACGACAATCTCCTCGCGCCAGTCCCCCGTGACGTCCGCGACGTACAGCCGGTCCGTCTTCTCCTTGATGCGCTTTACGAATTTTCCGGTGAGGGGCTCGAAAAGGCAGACGTCGCCGCTTTCGTGCCGTTCCTTGGCGCACGCCAATTGCTCGGGCGCGCCCGTCCAGTCGATGGTGTGAATCACCTCGACGCCGCTGGCGGTCCAGCCCTCGGGCGCGACGTCGTCCATGCGGTAATCGAATACCTTCTTGCCCGAAGAATCGAAGACGAACGGTTTTTGATGCTCGTTGTACCGCGAGCGGCACCAGATGAAGACCTCGTCGCTGCCCTTTTTGAATCGCCCCACCGCGGCGTTCTGCGGCTCCTGCTTCTTGAAATGCGACCTCCAGATCGGGCCGTCGCATCCGAGAAGCTGGACCTGATTGCTGCCCTCTTCCAGGAGGATCACCTCCAGTCCCGGTTTCTCGGGTCGGGCATCCGCCACGAAGACGCTGTCCATGTGGTAGCGGTCGGGGATGGCCCGCGTCAGCAGCTTGCCATTTGCCGAGAAGATCGTCGCGCCCAGCACCTCGTCGCGTCCGTCGCCGTTGATGTCGGCCAAGCGGGCGCCGTTGTGGGCGCAGCTTGCGAACTGGTCCGTCCGCCACAGGGGCTTCTTGCCCCGCAGGAGGCTGGCCAGCGAATAGGCGGCCAGGAATTTTCCCGTCCGGTAGCCCTTTTTGTTCGTTGCCTGCAGCAGCACGTCGCGGTCGGCGCCGGTGCCGCGGAAGTCGGCGATCATCGCCACCTCCCAGCGCTGGGCCTGTTCGGGGCAGGGCGGCTTCGCTTCGGCTTCCTGGCGCCCCGTCTTACCGTCTACAACGTGCAGCGTGGAGTCCTTCGTCAGAAAGAGGACCTCGCACCGTCCGTCGCCGTCCACGTCGCCGGCCGCGACCCCGGGGCCGTGGTGGCCCGGAAGGCCCTGCCTCTCACTCGATCCGCCCACGACGACGTCGGTCTTGAGCACCCAGAGCTTGGCGCCGTCGTTGGCGTAGGCCGCCACGTGTCCGGGCACCGTTACCAGGTAGTCCATGGCGCCGTCGTTATCGAGGTCGGCCACGATCATCCCGCCCGCCGAGTCCTGCGGCGCCGGTAGATCGAGATCGATGACGAAGGGATTCCGCTGGTACGCCGAAGCGGCGACACACGCTAACAATACCAGCACGATTGCTCTGACGATAGGTGTGTTTGCGTTCATCTGTCTTTCCCTGCAATGAGTGCGGTTTCTGTCACGACGATTATAGACGCCGGGGCGGCCGACGGAAAGCGCCGGTTCCAGGCCCGCCTGTGTCTTCGCAGACTCTCGGGCACCGTTTTCTTGAACCCTGGAGAGTCAGGGCTCTGTCTCAACTCATTAGAGGGTTGTCATGCTGAACGAAGTGAAGCATCGGGGAATAAACGCGGTGGGAGGTGAATTCTGCTTGATTGCCCGCGGCGGCGGGTCTACAATAATGCCTCGGATGGGCTTGAGCCCATGCTGACAAACTGCGTGCGAAGAAACGGGTACGAGGCTCGCGGTTATGAATACAGTCGCAAACATCGCAGCCCAGGCGCTGGCTCCTGATCATCTCTGGCCCGTTCTCGTGCTTCTCGCGACCCTGGCCGTCATGGCGGGTCTGCGGGCGGCCGGCAACCACCTCGCCGCGTGGCGGCGGGCCAGGCACTACTTCCGTCAGCTCCACGGCCGGCGCCATGGACCGAAGCTGCACGGACATCATTGAGAGCCGTTCCATGAACCAGCGGGGATGAGCCATGGCATACGAGCCGCTGTCGCCCCAGGCCCGAGCGGTCTTCGAGTGGATCGCGGGACACCTTGCCTCGAAGGTGTGCTTCTGGTTCGCCGAGGTCAAGGGCGATTGCGGCATCGATACCGACCATGAGCTGCACACCATTCTCATGACGTTGCAGGAATATCCGAAGCGCGTCGGCTCGCACCGGTCTATCGTGAAGGCCATCTATCCCGAAGAGGAGCACGGCGAGGGCGCATTCGAGGTCGGCCCGCACGCCGACCGCGCCTGGAGCGAGTATTGCGCCTGGGAAAGCGAACACCTGTGCCCCGCCTGCCGCAAACCCGTTCTGGAGAAGGTCACGATCCTCCGCTGCAAAGGCTGCGGACACGAGCACGATGCGCCTCCCGTAGAAACCACCTGAACGAGACCTCCACGGCCCCATCGCCAAGGCCTTTGGACTTGACGCTGTCACCCGAGGGGCCGGCGAAGGACGGAATCCAGAACAAGCGTTTCATGAATCCTGCGACCATAGATTGCTTCGCTTCGCTCGCAATGACATTGAGGATTTGCCCATGTCGTTGCGAGGAGCGTAGCGGTAGGGTGGGTTCTCAACCCACGCGGAAAGACCTTCGCGGGCGCGTCGGCGCACGCATGGCCGATAGAACCTTGTGCCAGTGGCAAACGAAGGTAAGATAAGCGGCGGTGACGCGTCGGCGCCGATGCCGATGACTCTGGTGTGTTTGCGCAGGAACAAGTCAAGGGGAAAGACGATGATGCGAAGGACCGCCGTTTGTGCCGCTTTGCCGGGATTGCTGTGGATGTCGTTCGTTTTGCTTTCCGGGTGTGAGGAGAGCTACCGGACGCGTGCGCTCTTTACCAAGCCCGAGCTCTACACGTACGAACGTCACGCCGTGCTGGGCCTCGATCCCGAACAAGAACAGATCTTCATGGCCGCCTACGTCAAAACGTTCACCGGAAGGCTCATTACCTTCGTCGAGCGAAACCGGCTCGCGTCCATCCTTGGGGAGCAGGACCTGTTGAAAGGGCGGCTCAATGACCGGACGCGCGCCAAGCTCCAGGAGGTCCTGGGCGTCGAGGCACTCATCATGTGCGAGTATTCCGTCGATGAAGAGGCCCGCCAGACGAAGCTGCGCGTCCGCATCGTCGATAGTGAGACCGGGGCCATCGTCGGCTCGGTCCTGACCGATACGTACAGGAGCTTCGACGCGCACGCCCGGGCCGCCGTCGAGGCGCTCAAGGCCGATGTCCTGGGCGGTGCGCCCTGAGGCTACTACGATACCAGTCCAACGGAGCGGCGGTAGACGGCTCCGCAACGCAGGGCTTTACGCCTCTCTTTGTCCGGTGCCGGCGACGCGTTGCTTTTCAGCAATTTCGATCAGAAGGAGTGTGAGAATTGAGAACGACCGTTCCGATTATTTTTGCCGCAGGCATGATCTTCCTTGCGGGCACAGGCGTTTTCGCCAACGACGGGTACATCCTTCCCGGCAACCAGCGCACGCTCGACCAGATACAGAAGGCTTACGCCGAGATAGCGCCCGTCCCGTACCGTCCGCCGGCGGATCACTGGGATCGCTTGCCGCAAACGAAAAAGCGTCTCACCAAAGGCGGCACGCTGCGGGTCGTGATGCTCGGCGACAGCATCGTCAACGACACCAGCCGCTCGTGCTGGAATCTCGTCGTCGAGCGGCGTCACGCAAAGTGCACTATCGAAAAGACGACGTCGGTGCGCGGCTCGACCGGTTGCTGGTGGTACAGGCAGTCGCCGCGGGTGCAGAAATTCGTGCTCGACCGCAACCCTGACCTGGTCATCATCGGCGGTATCAGTCAGCGCGGCGATACCGATTCGATCCGCGAGGTCATTCGCCAGATTCGCGTTGCCTCCAATCCCGACATCCTGCTCATGACGGGCGCCTTCGGACGAACGGACCCGCGCGACGACGCCCAGTGGCAGGCCATCGTCGATCCGGACCATCACAGCGATTACCGCAAGAACCTCGAAAAACTGGCGCGAGAGACCGGTGCGGCCTTCCTCGACATGGAGGCGGCTTGGGGCGCGTACATCCGAGGCTCGCAGGAAGACCTCGACGGTTTCAAGCGCGATCCCATCCACGCCAACGCGCGGGGCGAGCAAATCCTGGGCCGCATCCTGGCGAACTATCTCTCGCATCCCCCGACGCCCAAACGACCGGCTCGTGATCGAGAGGATGATCCCCGCGTCCTGGAGAAGCTCGACCGGTTCCAGGACTGGAAGTTCGGCTTCATGATGCACTGGGGCATTTACAGCCAGTGGGGCTGCATCGAATCGTGGCCCCTGATCGAGGTCGATACGTGGGCGCGTCCGGACGATCTGCTCGCCTGGACGAAGCGCGGCAAGGATTTCGCGAGGTTCTCCCGCGACTATGTAGTTCTGAACAAAACGTTCAATCCGCAACGTTTCGACCCCGACCGGTGGGCGCATCTGGCGAAAGAAGCCGGCATGAAATACGTCGTGTTCACGACCAAGCACCACGACGGTTTCTGCCTGTTCGACACGAAGCAGACGGACTACCGCACGACGCATCCTTCGTGTCCGTTTCACACCGATGCCCGGGCTGACGTCGTCGCGGTCGTGTTCGACACGTTCCGCCGGGAGGGTTTCGGTATCGGGGCGTATTACTCGAAATCCGACTGGCACCATCCGGGCTACTGGTCGCCGCAGTGGCCGCATCGCGACCGCAACGTCAACTACGACACGAAGGAGCATCCCGAGAAATGGGCGAGCTTCGTGGAGTTCACGCATAATGTCATCGGGGAGCTGACGACGGACTACGGCCCCATCGACATTTTGTGGCTCGACGGCGGTCAGGTCCGCCCGCCGAGTCAGGACATCGATATGGCGAAGCTCGCGGGCATCGCGCGGCGCCAACAACCCGGCCTGATCATCGTCGATCGCACCGTCGGCGGGCGATACGAGAACTACCTCACGCCCGAACAGCAGGTGCCGAAAGAGCTGCTGCCCTACGTCTGGGAAACCTGCATGACCATGGGAGACCAGTGGTCGTACAAGCCCAACGACGACTACAAATCGACGCGGACGCTGATCCACCTGCTCGTTAACATCGTCGCCAAAGGCGGGAACTTCCTGCTCAACGTAGGCCCGAGCCCCGATGGCGAGCTGCCCGCGCCGGCGGTCGAGCGGATGAAAGAGATCGGCGCGTGGATGCAGGTCAACGGGGATGCCATCTACGGGACCCGCCCCGTGCCGCCGTACAAGGTGGGGCGCGTGTGCCTGACCCGAAAAGGGGCCACGCTCTACGCCCTCTATCTCGCCGAAGACGGACAGGCCGCACCGCCGCAGCACATAGAGATCGCGGCGCTGCGAGGCGCGAAATCCGTGCGCCTGCTTGGATCGCAGGCGGCTCTTGCGTGGAAGGCCGGGCCGGACGGTTTGTCCGTGCGGATTCCGGAGAGCGTCTGGCAATCGCCTCCGTGCCGGCACGCCTGGGCCTTCGAGATCGTCGAAGCAACTTTTGCCACGCTTCCTTAACGGGGCCAGAAGCGATGGTCGTCTCCGGCCTTTCCGCCCTCGTCGCGACCGTTGGGCCCGGTGCTGTACAACGTGAACGCATCGCCTGTGCGGCGGTAGACAAACGGCTTGCCGGTGACGGGATCGACCAGGGCCTCCGGAGCGACGCGATTCTCGATTTCCGCAAGAGTTGCAGGCCAAGTGCTGGTTTCGTCTTTGCGACGCCGCAACTCCAGAAGGACGCGTACGGCCCGGGATTCCGCCAGAAGTGAGAAGTAATCGCGCTTCGTTTTTTCTTGGCGCCTCCGGTCCAGGACGTGCAACGCTCGCGCGAAGGGGCCGCTGCCCATCGACTCCATGTAGAGCCTCTCGACCTTGTACAGCAACTGCCACTGCTGGTCCCACGTATTCTGGATCGGCGGCAGAGCCGCTTCGAACCTGTCCAACCAGTTCGGGGGAATTCCCTCGTTGACGACGAGCGCAGCCAATCGCTTCAGGCCCTCAGACGCCACCGCCCCTCCCGCGTGGTAATCAGACGAATGCACCTGAGCGCGGAAGTGCTTTGCCATTTGAAGGACACAGAGTAGCTTTTCCAGACCCTTTGCCACGCGACCCTCGTCCCAATCGTTGTTCGCCGACCGAATCAGCAGCAAGGCCCCCTCGGTGGCCAGTTGAAATCGTTTTGGGCTTTGCTGGGGCGCATCGATGGCGAGGAACCAGCATCGTTGCTTGCGACCGGCTCGCAGCAGTCCCTCGACGACTTGGCCGCGCTGCTCGAGCCACTCGGCCGCTTGCGGGAAATCGACGCTGCGCCACGGCCGCGCGAGCGTGGTCGCCCGGACGCTCACAGGCAAAAGCTGCGCATTCAGCGGGGACAGCGTGTCGTCGAGGATCAGACGGTTGTAGACCGTCGCGGCGTTTTCCTCATCGGCAATGGCGTGGGCGGCATCGATGGCCCGGAGCTCCTCGTCGGCGCTCGGCCCCCGTCGCAGCCAGAAAGAGAGTGCGCCCAACACCACAACCGCAAGCCCCAAAAGGCCGATCCACCACCGTCGCCGCCAAAACCCACCGCGACTCGCATCAGACGGCTCTCCACTGCCGATTCTCTCCCGCTGTTCCATTGTCGTCCTCACATCTCCCAAAATCGCACGCCGATCGTAAAGCTCCGATTCTGACATTCTACGGCCACTTTCATCGCGCGTAAACGCCAAATGCGCGAAGAAATCGACGCTGGTGACTTGCATCCGGACCCGTCCAACGGTATTTCAAAGCCAACGCGACCTGTGATCCGCACAGGTCGATATCGTTGCGCCTTCATCTCGGGCCCGTGTTCTCGCGGAAAATGCTTGCACTTGCGGGCGCGCCGATAGTAAAATGACTGTTGTGGAGACGCGAAGGCGGACCGGGAAGTCATCATAATCGGTTAGCCGTCATCATATTCGTGTAGCGTCTTATATCATATCCGCCTTCGACGCAGGATGTTTCAAGGGGCCGCGTGCACGCAGTGTATTGTGGCCGGCATTCGTACTCGATTTCGCCAGTCGAAGGAGGAACGATATGCAGAGGAGCAAAGCACTCGCGTTCGTAACCGTCGTCTGCGCCATCGCGTCGGTCGCAAGTCGTCCCGCCGTCGCCAGAGTGATCTTTGTGAGCAACGACGGTCCGGCGGATTTCAGAACCATCCAGGCCGCCATCGACGACGCCAACGACGGCGACACCGTCCTGGTCGCCCCCGGCACCTACACCGGCGACGGCAATCGCGACATCGACTTTCGAGGCAAGGCCATCACCCTCAAAAGCGAGACGGGCCCTGAATTCTGCGTCATCCAGTGCGGCGGCCGTCAGAAATCATCCCGGATATATCCACCTATCGAAGCGGAGTATCATCGGGGCTTCTACTTCCACTCCAACGAGGATGCCAACTCCATCGTCCAGGGCTTCACGGTGACGCAAGGGTACCTGCGAGTAGAAAACGGGGGCGCATTCTGTTGTACAGAGAGCAGTCCAGTGATAAGGGATTGCATCATCATTGGAAATGTGGCCCGGAGGGGTGGAGGAATTGACGCTTATCGAGCAGATATCCGAGTAGAGAATTGCGTCATCCGTGACAACATAGCAGGCTCCATTCCATTAGACCTGGATTCCCACGCGTATGGGCACGGTGAAGGCGGTGGAATGAGTATCATCCGAAGTAATGCGCGCATCGTCAACTGTCTAATCGTGGCCAACACCGTGCAAGGTAATGGCGGTGGCATATCCTGTTCGCGGGGAGACCCTGTTGAAATCGTGAACTGCACGATCACAGGTAATCGAACGGGATATTGGGGAAACGGTGGTGGTATCTCCTTGGGACCTGACTCCGGCTACATGTGTTATCTGAGGAATTCCATCGTGTGGGGTAATCTTGCAGGCGCTTCTGGAAATGATGTCGCTCTGTGGCACAGCGCGCCGATTCTATGGATAATGCGAGCCCGGATTGAATCCAGCCTGATCGGAGACGATCCGAACGACTTCTTTGATCCCTATGAACGTGCGAACGGGGATTGGATCACAGGCGATCCACAGTTCGTTGCTCCGGGTCGTTGGGATCCCAACGGCACTCCGGATGAGTCGAGCGATGATTTCTGGGTGGACGGCAACTATCATTTGAAAAGCCAGGCGGGTCGCTGGGACCCGAACAGCCGGACCTGGGTCCAGGATGATGTGACGAGCCCCTGCATCGATGCAGGCGATCCGGGCAGCCCCATCGGAGAGGAGCCCTTTCCGAATGGTGGACGGATCAACATCGGCGCCTACGGCGGTACCGCCGAGGCGAGCAAGTCCTACTTTGGTCAACCGAATTGTCTTTGCATCGTCGCCGGTGACGTCAACGGCGACTGCCGCGTGGGCTTGCCGGACCTGGCCCTCCTCACGGACCACTGGCTGGAGGATCGCTCCGAGTACGGCCGCGTAACAACTACCTGCAGATTCATTGAAAGCCGCAGTTCCATTGACGTCACGTCCCGTGTAAGTCAGTCACACCCGGTTGAAGGCGAGTTTCGCTTGTCTATCGACGTGGCGGCGGGCACGGCCTCGTTTGACGAAGTGGATGCTACGTGGGGCGCCGAGCCCGGTCCGACGGGCGACCTCAATGCCTTCTTTCAGATGACGGAACTGGTTAGCACGAACGTCAAGAGCACGCGCATCGAATTCGTCTTTCGCAAGAACATTCCCCGCTTTCCCTGCGCGGATGTGGAGCTTACCGTGACGTTCCATCAGGGTTTTGTCCATCTCAGCGGTGGGTATCTCGCCCCCGTCTGGGATGGGGCGGAGTATGACTTGGACGCGATGGCGGTACCGGTGGACGACCCGCGCCGCCCTCAATCGATCGCGCGAATGCTCGAGATGATCATTGCCGGCGACGTCGACGGCAACTGCCGCGTGGACTTTGCAGACCTGGCCGCTATGACGAGCCACTGGAGAGAGGTCGGGCCGCGAGCGTACATTAAGTAAGCCGCCGGCAGAGCTTTACGCGTCCGTCAAGGACCCCCTCTACACATCGCACCCGGCTACTATAATTGACTCTGGTGGCTTGCATTTTTACCGCTTGCGCTGTATTGGGAGGTTTTGCGTTGCGCTGGGGCGTTACTGTCGCGCGCGATTCACAGAAGAGGGTATCCGTAATGCGTATTGGGATCATCGGAGCCGGACATGCAGGGGTGGAGGCGGCGCGGCAGGCGCGCGATCGGGGCGCCGACGTCGTGCTCTTTTCGGGCGAATCGGTGCTGCCTTACTTTCGGCCTCGCGTGGTGGCGCTGGCGTTCGGGCAGGTTGAGCCGGATGCGATATCGATCCGGCCCAAAGACTGGTATGGGCAGAACGGTATCGATCTGCGTCTCGATTGCCCGGTAACTGAGCTTGACGCCCGGACCAAGACCGTGGTCGCGCGGGGACGGCGGGAGACGTTCGACGGTCTCGTGATTGCCACGGGAGCGGCTCCTGTCCTCTTGCCCTTTGTCCGCGAGCTGCCCGACGACGCGATCGCGCTTTGGGACGTCAGGCGGAGCCTGGCGATCCGAGAGAAGCTCGGCACGGCCCGTCACGTGGCGGTGTTGGGGGGCGGCATCAGCGGGGTGGAGGCTGCTTTGTACGCCGTGGATGCGGGCCTGGCGGTGACGATCATCGAAAGAGAGAACCGCCTGATGCCGATGCAGTTCGGCGACCGGGCCGCCGGCGTTCTCGCCGCTCGCCTGCGGGACAAAGGCATCCATCTGACGCTGGGCCTCTGGGCCGAGAGCGTGTCCAGGACGGGCCGCGGGCTGGAGGTTGTCCTGAACGACGGCGAGACGATTCTCTGTGACTTGCTCGTCACGACTGTCGGCGCGGTGTGCGACGTGGCGCTGTTCGAACGAGCCGGGTTGCGAACGGACAGGGGCGTGCTCGTCGATGATTGCTTGCAAACCGCCATGCCCGGCGTGTTTGCGTGCGGCGATATCGCGCAGCGCGACGGCCGCCGAACCGCCAGCGTCATGCGCGCCACCCGGCAGGGACGCGCCGCCGGGACCAACGTCGTGGCCGCCGCAGAAGGCCGAGAGCCGGAACCCGTGCCGGAGATTGTTGTGCCCCTGTCCTTCAAGCATGAGGACATGGAATTTCACGCGGTCGGCCCGCCGCGCGGAACGAACCTCGAGGAAAAAGTCCTGCCCGACAGCGGCGCCGACATCCACCGGTCCGTCCTCCTGGAAAACGGCCTGCTGCGCGGCGTCCAGATGATCGGAACGAGCGTGGATTTCCGGAAGCTCGTCAGCGAGATCGACCAGCCGTGGGATAGGTCCTCAACCCACGTCTAAACACGCGCCCGGACAAACGCGTGGGTCAAGGACCCACCCTACCGCGTTGTCGTCCTGAGCCGTCGGCGAATCCCGGCGCGCCGGGGTGGGCTGCGAACGGGGAGCATTTCAAAGTCGCAGCCCAGATCCTTCACTGCGCTTCGCTTCGTTCAGGATGACAAGTCGCGCGAATTGATGTCAGCATGTAGGGTGGGTTCTCAACCCACGCGTGAACACGCGCCTGGATACACGTGTGGGTCAAGGACCCACCCTACCGTTGACAGATTCAGCTCGCGGTCAGGGCCTGCCTGGTGTTGGCGGGGCGGCGTGCCAGTTCTGCGGTTCGGTCCACGCCGCCGGGGGCAGGGTGGGGTCGTTGATCGTCAGCGAATGACCGCGGCCGTCCGTGGATTCGTACCAGGTGTCTTCATAGGCGAAGCGCAGGATGGCGGCCTCCAGCGGTTGGGCCAAGGTCAGCACGATCTGCTCGCCTCCGTTGCTGAGCCTGCCGGCGTATTGGCCGGCGATGCGAACATCGTCGCCGTACTTCGCGCGAAAGGCGGCCGCATCGTCTGCGACGACAACATAGTCCCCCGGCGCCAGGGCCAGGGGCGGGAAGATGAAGTCTACGCCCGCGCTGAAACGCACGCCGGTCAGGTCGAGCGTCACGTCGCTTACATTCGCCAACTCGATGAAGTCGAGACGGTCGCCCTCGTCGGCGTGGTACATGAGTTCCGTAATCCGCAGCCCGTCTAACAAGGCGAAGGCATCATCCAGCGAATCGGTCCCGGTCGAAATCACATAGGAGGCGTCAAGCTGCATCGCGAACACGACATCGCTACTGGTCGGGCTGGTCTGATGGACTTCCGCCGCGATGACATTCTCTCCTCGTCGCAGCCCGTCGGTCGGCAGTACGAACGGACCCTCATAGGCGGCGTTGCTGACAGTGCGGCCGGCGCGCGTGTCCGGCGCGATGGGACCTTCGGGCATGCCGAGGCGCAGGACCTCCTGCCCGTTCAGGTAGAAAACGGCCGCGTCATCGATGAGCGTGGTCATCTCAAGCTGCGTGATGCCCTCGGGCTCGGCGTCCAGCGTCAAGTGCGTCCGGAAATAGAAGGTCACGGGACCTAGTGCCAGAGGCGTATTCTTGGGTCCCGGAAGCGCCGAATTCTCCGCGTACAACACGGCCGGTCCCGTGGGCCAGGCCGAGTCGTCATAGGCCGGCTCATACCACGAAGGATCGAGCGGGTCGCCGCTCTGCTCGTACGACCAGATACCGTCGATGGGCATTAGATTCTCGACGAAAGCGGCGGTGGAGCTCGCCGGATTGGGCAGGCCCGGGGTGGGCAGCCCGGAGAAGTCGAACGTGCCGGCGCCATCCGGCGCTCTGCCCTGAGACACGTCGATCATCTGTGGGCCATAGAAAACTCCGTCGATCTCGTGGTGCTCGTTGTCGAACAGGGTCAAAATCTCCCCGTCGGCCGAGAGTTTGAACGAGATATGTCCGGGCAGGTCCTCGCCGTCGGCGGTCAATACGCCGAAGCCTCGGGCCGGAACGAACGTTAGCGGGGGCAGGCGATACTTTTCCGGCTGCGTCGCCGGGTTGTCGGTCAGGAAGAAGCCTCCCAGATCGACCGGCCAGGGCTGCGAATTGAACAGTTCGATGAAATCGTCCTCGAAGGAGACCTGCCCCTGCGCGAGCCACTCGTTGATCCGCACGGTCGAAGCATCGCCCGTCGGCATGGCGATGTTGGCCTGGCCGAAGGTCGGGACCGTCAGTCCCCAGCGGTCGTCGCGGCCGATCCGCCCGACGGAGAGGTCCGAGACTTGCAGTCCGTACTCGACGGCGTCGATGAGCACGCGCCCGCTGTCGTACAGGCGAACCCGTCCCCCCCGGCGGTTCAGGGCGAAGCCGAGATGCAGGCCCGCAGTCGTGGCTTCCTCGTCGGCGAAAAGAACGAGGTACTCGCCGGACTGCATGACCGTTCCCTGGGGAAAGACGAACTTCGCCGGTCGGTCTGGGTTGTCCGTGATGCTCATCGCCGACAGGTCCAGCGGTCCCGGCCCGTCGCAGTACAGCTCGATCATGTCGGGCGGCGTTCCCTGGTACTCCCACGAGGCGTTCGCAGCCAGGATCTCGTTGATGACGAGCTGGGTAGAATCCACGTCGACAAGCCACGGCCGCGATGCGCTGGGAGCCGTCTGCCATACGTCGGCGGAATTCTTGCCCAGCACGTAGACTCGATAGATGCTCCTGTTTAGCAGGTTCGTCAGCTCGACCGGGACATCAACCGGGCGCTCGTTGCTGTAGGGGCCGTTGGGATCGTTGACACTGTAGCGGTAGTGCGTGACACCGGGTCCGCCGACGGTGAGCGTCGCTTCGGTGCGCCACGTAATTTCGCCGGCCGCGCCGCTGACACTGGCGCCGGCGGGCACGAAAGCCCCCATGTCCAGCCCGTTCGCTCCGGCCCCGACCGCCGCAGAGGCCGGTTGCAGATGGAAATCCGACCCTCTCTCGACAAACAGCGGGTCGGCGTCGAGATTCCCTTCTCCCAGCTCCAGCCACGGGTCGGCGATGATGGAACGCTGGACGGCGATCTCCGTCGTGCCCCATTCGGGATGATCCACATGGAAATCCGCGAAGGGAGTCGCGACATCGTCGAAGATGCAGGAGTCGACGTAGATGCCCCGGCCGGGGGAGGAGGTCTGCCCCGGGATCTCGAAATAGAAGGCCGCATGGGTGGCGCTGGCCACCGTGTTGTTGACGAACGTCATGAAGGAACGCTCTTTGATCTGGGCCACGTGATCCACATTGACAAAGAGATTGCGGACAACCGTGTAATGCCCTCCGCGACCGGCGGAGATGACGTTGCCCTCGCGAGGAATTGTGTTGTACGGACCTTTGCGGAAGTTCATGAAGGTGTTGCCCTCGATGTAGGCGTCAGACTCCAGATCGAGCGCATCGTCGCCGCCACCGAGGAAGGTATTGTCGAGGATTTGCGGTATCGGGCCGGGCCGCGAGGCCCCATCGAAATCGATAGCGTCGTTGTGCCCTTTGAGAATGCCGAAGGTATTGTTCTCGATCAGGAGCTGTCCGTCGTCGGGGATGCCGTGACCCCAGATGTGCTCGCTGTAGTTGTCTGTCGAAGGTGCCTCATCGGCGTCGAACATGTCCGCGAAGACGCAGTGGCGGACAATCAGCGACGAATTTGTCGTGTGGACGCGGCGCAGGTCCGTGCGATCGAAGGTGACGTGTTCGAGAAGCAGCCGCGAGTTCTCAGCGCCGACCATGCCGTCGTCGGTGCGGCCGTATTCGAGCACGGCATGGACGATCCGATTGTCCGCAGCGGAACCGACAAACTGCACGCCCGCCCACGCTGCCTCGGATCCCGGCGTGCGCGTGAAGCGAATCGGCGACTGCTCGCTGCCCTCGGCTGCCAGCAGGCCGCGAACGACCATCCGCGCGTCCGGCTCGAAGTAAACCGATGTCCCCGGCATGATGACCAGAGAAACCTGCTCCGGTACGATGAGCTCGCCCGTGATGCGATAGGGACCTTCCTCGGCAATCCAGACGGTATCGGCGGTCAGCGCTCCAGCGGCAGGGAGTTGCGGCGCAGATTGATAATATCCCTGGTCGTCCTGCCCGCCGGCGGCGCCGATGCAAGGCGAGTCTTCCTGAAGGCGGTAGTCATGGCTGGCCGCATCGATGAAGAGCGGGTCGGCGTTGAGGTTGCCATCCCCGGGCCATGGCTCGCCGAAGACGGCGCAGCGGTCGATGTGGATGTCGGTTTCGAGGTAGGGCCCCTGGACGTCCACCGGATCGGTCGCGTCGATGATGGAATTAGTCACGTTGTAGACGACCGTTCCGCTGTTGACGCCGTACTTGTTGTGCGACTGAATTCCGACATCCACGGTCCCGACGGTTTTCGAGGTCACGATCGTGGTGTGGTCGATGTTCACCGTTGCCGTCGTGCCCTCGTAGGTCTTGGCGACAACGGTCGCTACGGTCGGGTCTTCGGGAGCGGTGTTGTTCTCGACGATCAGACAGCGGTCGATGGTGGTTTCGCCGTCGTAGACGCTGACGCCCTTGTCCCGACAGTTCCGGATGATGAAGTCCCGCATGGTCACGTCCGAGCCGAGCGTGTCCAGCCCGTCATCATGCATGTCGGCGATGACGCCGCCCGACAGGGAGCAAATCTGCCCCGATTGCTGACTGTGGATATAGATCGCGTCGGCATCGTCGTCCGCGTGCATCTCGGTGATCCAACTGTTCTCGAAGAGCAGCGCCGTCGAGGCGATCTCAGGCCCCATGACCGATCGTGCCAGCAGGCAGTTCTGGAAGACCATGTCACAGCCGGACGTGGCATGCATGATCTTGCCGGCGTTGTCGGTCAGGCAGACGCGGTCGAATACGATTGCGGAGCCCTGTGCCCGGATGGCCGGGCCTGAATTGGAATGGCCCACCCGGGGCGAGTGTCCGGCCTGTGTGATATTCGTGCACTGGAAGAACGAGGGTTCGGCGCCGACGAAGCGAATCTCGCCCCAATTCTCGCCGGGCCTGTACGCCGTGAAGGTAACGGGCGAATCTGCGGTGCCCAGCGACTGGATCGAACCTTCGACGTGAATATCGGCGCCGTCGCTGCCCGAGGGCGTGCCTTCGATCAGGACCAGGGTGCCGGGCTCGAGATTCAGCGTCGCGCCGTCGGCAACGGTGAAGTCTCCACCGGTGATGTGGTAGAGGCCGTTCCATGTCACTGAGCCCTCAAGCGTTCCGGAAACCGTGTGAACGGGTTCGCCGCTCCAGTCGATTAGTGCCGCGGCGGCGCTGGTGCCCTCGACGTCGGCGGTCAAAACGAAATCGCCACCTCCCGTGAACGTAACCAGCGCGCTTCCCAGGCCGTTGTACAGGTGCAGCTCGGCGGGTTGGAGGTGGACGTTGGGATTGTCGACGGACAGGGTCGCTGTGGCATTCCAAATGTCCCGTCGTACGGCGCCGGCGCCGTCGAGAAGCTCGAGGCGCACCAGGACGGGGACGCCGGGCAGGTAGCTGTCCCGCACGGTAAGATCGGGCTCGACATATGCGGGATCGGGTTGAGCCACGTAACTCCCGTCTTCTTTCGGATAGTCGTTGGTGAAGCCCGTGTCGTACCAGACGTCGATGTGTCCGCGCTGCAGCTCCTTGCCGGTGCCGTCGGGTCCGTCGAACGTCTTGACGACGATGCGGTTGATGCCCGGCGTCAATCGGTCCTCAATCTCGGGGGGCAGCACGGCGTCCAGCGACAGATCGAAGCTCACATCCCCGCTGTTGCGGGAGGATTGATGAAGCTCGACAGCCACGACGTTCCTGCCGCTGACCAGCAGGGACGGATCGACAGGGAACTCGAAGAACATGTCCTCGTCGCCTCCGCTGACACCCGTGGCCGCGAGGGTCAGACAGTCGATGGGCCCGGCAGGCATATTGCTGCGGGCCACCTCGGCCCCGTTCAGGTACACCACGGCCCCGTCGTCGCGCAGCAGTCGCAGCCGCAGCGAAAGGTACGCCGACGGATCGGACACGTCGAAAGCGTGACGGAAATACGTGGTCACGTATTTCGCCCCGCCGTCCGGTCCGTAGCCGACGACGGTTTCCTCATCGCCGTCACCGTAACCGAGTTGCGCTTCGCCGGCCCACCATGCGGAGTCATCGAAATCCGGCTCTCGCCAGGCCGTGCCCTGGTCGCTTCCGTCATCCAGATACGTCCATGATGCGCCCCGGGCGATCAATGTCTCGGCGACGCCGACGGCCCCGCCGGAGGCCCACTGCCCCTCCATGGGTGACCATGCGGCCGGCTGTCCCGCCGCCACGACCGAACGCGCGTTCGCAGAGTCGGCCGTCCCCCAATACCAGGCGATGCCGGCAGGCGTGTACGGGTAGCCGTGCACCATCGGCAGGTCCGTGTTCACCGTAAGCTCCCGCGGAATTTGCTCCAGGACCGCGGCATTCCGCTGCCGCGCGAATTCCTTGATGTTGCGGATCATCGTCTCGGGCACCCAGCCGCCGAGCACGTGGTCCACCAGTGGATCGAATTGCTCGGGCGCGAACAGCGTGTCGATGAGATCCAGATATTGCCTGTGGTACATGGCGACGATGTCGGGGTGATGGAGCAACTCTTCGAGGCCGTCCAGGCCGGCATAGACGTGGATGTCTCGATCGATGTCAGGCGAATGGTCGCCCAGGGCGAACAGCGTGTCCAGGTCGTGGGGAATCAGCCGGAAGCGCGGGTCCCGAACGCCTGCGTACATGACGTAGTCGTCCCCCTTCGGCGTGGTGAGCCCGCCTTCCTGATTCCCCGCCAGGGCATCGACCGCCAGAAAGCGAAGCCACTGGCTCAGATGGATGACCTTGCTAACCTCCTCGGTGTATTGCTCGGGCGGTGTGTTGTTGAGCACGTCGGTCAGATGGATCAGGTCCGTGTAGTCGTCCGCCGCCGCGTTCGTCTTCTTTTCGTACGATCCCCGGTAGGGGTCCGGATCGGTGCCCAGGTAGCTCAGGTCGGCCCGGTCCTCGGTGCAGCGATAGACGTTCCCGCCCGAATCGTCCGGAAAGTGCTTGTCGGCAAAGTCCCCGTCGGTGACCTCGACGGCCACGTAGGAGCCGTACATCCTGTTGTTTTGCAGAGCCAGGTTTCGTCCGTTGATGCGAAGCTGGATCGCGGTCATCTCGGGCGCGGGCAAGCCGGCCCGGCGCCACAGCGCGGTGCCGAGCACCTGGAGGTAGCTGTAGCGGTTCTTGATGTTGAGGGCCGTGACGCCTTTCCAGGACCGGTCATGCGGGAAGTTGACGCGATAGTTGTTTCGGTGGCTCCCCCCGCTGTTGGTGCGGCTGCCGGCGCCGCGATTGCGAATACCCGTGCGATAGCGACACGTCATGCCGGTGCCGTCGACGCTGATGAACGTGCCGTTCATTTGTGCATCCGAGCGGCTGTCACCGCTGTGCGACCCGATATAGGCCAGCTCGTCGCGCTGCCGCTCGAGCATGATGAGATAGTGCACCGGCTGGCCGCCCGGCGCCCAGGCGCCGTCGAAGGAGCCGTCGACCAGGAAGAGGGCGTTGGCGATTTGCTCTTGGCGCTGGTCCACCATGCACGGCGCCGGCCACGTGCGGGCCTTGCCGCCGGTGTCCTGCGCTTCGACGAAGAACTCGACGACGGTGCCGTCCGGGTGGTTCGGTATCTGGCCGCCGTAGACGCCGTCGCGGGCCTCGGCGTCGCCGTGCGCGCCGTCGTCGAACATCGTCACGACGTCGAAGCCGTTGACATCGACACTGGCCGGTTCCGTCCACTCTCCCGGCGCCGAAGCGTCCGCCCGGTAATGCAGGGTCACCGCAACGCCCGATTCCGCTTCGTCCAGGATGCGAGCGGACACCGTGACGACGTCGTTGGGCCCGGGAATGACCGGGAAGTGACTCACGTCGAGGATGAGCGGCGGGATATCATCGGACGCCACCGAGTTGGCCCGTCCGGGCGAGCCTCCATCGATTTCGCCGGCAGCCCAGTTTTGGCCGTGCTCGTTGGGCATGGCGCGGTTTATCAGTTCGAGCGAGCGCCCTCCGCCGTCATGGGCCCCCGACCAGAGCCATCCGCAGTGGCCGAAATCGACGGGTCCCAGCTCTCGGACGGACCAATCGCCCTCGTCGGCATATTCGATGCAATCGATCACCGTCCCGCTCTCGTCGGTCAGTTCGAGCCGCTCGCCGGCATTGCTCAGAACTTTGCGCCAGCCACCAACGACGTCATTGACGTCGGGGTACGCTGCGGCGAATTCATTCACGTCCGCTGCCACCACGAGATACGCCTGCGCGTCCAGCACGACGGCCGGGAACGTGAAATCCACACCATCGCTGAATCGCCAGCCGGTCAGGTCCACCGGTGCCGCTCCGGCGTTGAACAGTTCGATAAACTCGAGCCCCTTGTTCTCCGCCGCGCTGCCCGCATGGCGCTGATGGTACATGATCTCCGTGATGATAATCTCCACGCCCTGCGCCTGGTTCGGGCGCCCGGGAGTGGCTCTGCCGAGCGTCTGCCAGGGGCCACTGCCGTCGGGCCAACGCCCGTACGACCGGTCCGCGTCCTGAGCCTCGTAAGAGACCTCATCGATCAGGTTCTGCCCGCTGTCGTAGAGGCCGACCTCTTCCCCGCCGGCGCTCAATCGAAAGCCGGCGTGCAGCAGGCCCTCGTGAGGCTCATCGTCGGCCCAGACGAGCAGGTAGCCCTTCGGGGCAATCGTGGTGATCTGCGGGTCGCCGTCCGGGATCTGCCATTTCCCCGGGGCGGATGGATCGTCGCTCAGGTACATCCCGCCCACGTTCACGGGCTGCGGGCCGTAGTTGTGGATCTCGATCCAGTCGTCGTATTCGCCCGTCTCGTCTCGCAACGAGCTTTCGTTTCCGGCCATGAGCTCGTTGATCGCCACCGGAACCTGACCCGTGGCGACCGTGACGCCGTGCAGGAGCAGCAGCGCGAATATGACCCGATGCGTTCTTCTGGTCTTGCAGTACATCGTATCCCGTTTCTCCGATGGAAGGCCAATACGAAGGGGCGCAGACATGCCCCGCAATGCTTTCCCATTTTAACATTTCATCGTCACTTACTCAACGCCACTTGGGACGAAAGACGCTTGCCGCAGGCCCTCGATCCGAGAAGCCCGGAGGGGCGAATCCCGTCCAGGGCATGGCAATTTTCACCGATATTTGGTATCTTGAGAGTAGGTAAAATGAGCTTTAGCCGTAGGGTGGGTTCTCAACCCACGCGTGAACACGCGCCCGGACAAACGCTACTGTTTGTAGGCGTGCCTTGCGTAGGTAGCCGCACCGTCTCGGGGCGCCGATGGTACAGGGAGGACGAATGTTGTCACAGAAGAACAACATTCCGTTGTCGTCGGGCGTAGTGATCGCGGTTCTCGTGTTATCGGTCTTGTTGGCCCCTCTTGCCGGCGGCGCCGAGGCGCTCTGGATCGAGGGCGAGAACTACGTCAGCTCGTCATTCAACCGGCATGGCTGGTACCAGAACACCAACATCAGGAAGGACCTGCTCTCTCCCGGTACGCCCGGTCAATCCCAGGGCGCCTGGCACGCCCATTACGCGGGCAACTACAGCCAGACCGAGGCGACGGCTCGATACCGGCTCGAGATCACCGAAGGCGGGACCTACGCCTGGTGGATTCGGCTCAATCCCTTCCGCAACCACAACGGCGGCGCCAACTACAGCTACCGCTACCGCGCCGCCGGCGGCGCCTGGACGGCCTGGCAATCCCTGGACGCCTCGGAAGCGCGTGACAGCATGATCGGCGTTGTCGAGCCGGGCATCGATATCCGCTCCATCGCTTGGTGCGCCGGTCCCATGCTGAGCCTGGCGTGCGGCGCGTACGACCTGGAAATACGTCTGGTTGCTCGCGACGGTGACAAGGAGAACCACGGGGGCATCGACGTGATGGCGCTGACGAATTTCGCCTGGGCGCCCACGGGTGTGATCCCGCCGGACACCAGCGCGCCGGCTCCCGAGCCGGACGAGTGGTTCGTCCTGATGGCCGGCCCGGACTCCTTCTCGCCCGACTCCATCATCGACATGAGCCATCTCGTCGAGAAGCCGGCGGGGGTCCACGGCGCCCTCCAATCCCGCGGCAAGGCCTTCGTCTTTACCGACGGCACCCCCGTCAAATTCTGGGGCGTGGACGCCTCCATGGCCGAGACGGTCGAGGCGCAAGAGCGGCAGGCCCGGTTCTACGCCAGGCACGGTATCAACATGGTGCGGCAGCATCCCGTCGAAAGCGTATTAGGCTCGCTCCAGGGTTCCGGAGGCAGCCTTCACTTCGACGCCGAGCGGCTCGACCGATTCGACCGGTGGTTCAGTATCCTCAAGAACAACGGCATCTACATGACGTGGTCTATCTTCTACCACCACGTGATTCTCCCCGACCAGGGAATCGATCCGGATTTGTATGGCGAGCTGCCCGACCGGGGCGCCGGCAAGGACACCTACGCCCTGGCCACGTTCATCCAGGAGTATCAGGACTCGCAGTGGAGATACGCCAGTGTGCTGCTCGACCACGTCAATCCGTACACGGGATTGGCCTACAAGGACGATCCGGCTCTGGCGATTGTAGAAGCGCGCAACGAGGACAGCATTTTCTTTCACAATCCGCTCAGCGACAAATTCGTCCAGGGCCGGTCGTATCCCAACCACGGCGCCCGGCTCAAACGCATGTGGCAGCAGTGGGTCAAGAGCACGTACAGAAGTGATACCTCTCTGGCTCGCGCCTGGGGCGCGGGCCTTAAGACAACGACAAAGTACAACTCCGACGGTTCCGTGCGCAGCCGGGGCGATTCGGTCGACCAGACCAACATGTGTATCTATGCCGCCTGGGAGATGGAGAGAGACGGGCCCCGCTGGAATAAGAGCGCCGAGAAGAAGCGCATGGGCGATTTCATTCGCTTCCTGGCGGAGATGCAGCGTCGGACGTACGAGACGTACCAGCAGCGGCTGCGCGACCTCGGCTACAAGGGCGTGACGGTGAGCACGGCCTGGAAAGCCGGCGGGCCCGCTGCCTCGGCCGCTAATCTCTGGTCCGACGACGCCATGGGCGCCATCGACCGGCACAATTACTTCGGGGGCGGCGCCGGCGGCCACGGCATCGCCGCGGGCCGGGTCAATAACGATACGCATCTCAACAAGCCCGGCCGGGCGATTCTGTCGAGCGGTCTGTGGCAGGTGGAAGACAAGCCCTTCATCATGACCGAATGGACGCAGAAGCCCCCGAATCAGTGGAAGGCCGAGATCGCGCCGTTGGTGGCGTTCTACGGCCTGGGCCTGCAGGGCTGGGACGCGTCGTACCACTTCGCCGGCTCGCGCAGCATCATGGGAAACGGCTGGCCCGGCATGAGCTCGTACGTCACCGAGACGCCCCATTACATCGCCCAGTTTCCCGCGCTGGCTTTTGCGATCTACCAGGGACACATCGAAGAGGGCGACGTCGTCGCGGCTCGCCGTCTGTCAACGGATGAGGTGTTTGCCGGGGTCGATGCTCTGGGCCAGAAATATGGAGCGGTGGGCTACGACGAAAACGAGCTGCTGGCGCACGGGGACGTGCCGGCCGAGGCGCTGGCCGCCGGACGCGTGACACTCAAGGTACAGGATGGACAGGGACCTTCGTACGCCGCCGGGTTGTCCAACTACTGGAACCCCCGCATGCAAACCGTGCGCAGCAACACCGGCCAGCTCACCTGGGACTACGGCCGAAGGGTTGTCCGCATTCACTCGGACCGGACCCAGGGCCTTGTCGGATTTGCCGCCGGGCACTCGTACGACCTGCCCGCCGTGGCGATTGAAGAGATCGACACGCCCTTCGTGACGTTGCTGTTTACGCCGCTGGACAACCGCGCTCTCATCGAGTCCGGGCATATCCTGATCACCGCGCTGGCGCGGGACAAGCAGCTCGGCACCGTGTATAACGCCGACGGGACGGAGCTGCTCGAGACCGGCGGGCCGCCGCTGCTGCTGGAACCGGTGCAGGCCACGATCACGCTCAAGGGCAACGCTGTGGCCTCCGTGCGGGCGGTCGATGTGTACGGCGTGCCTACCGACAACGAACTCGAGCGCTCTGACAACACGTTCAGAATCGACGGCCGCTACGCAACGTATTACTACGAAGTGAGACGGTAGCGGCAGCCGTAGGGTGGGTCCTTGACCCATGCGTTTGCCTCGGCGCATGGGTCCGCGTGGGTTGAGAACCCACCCTACAGACTCGAGCGCTCTGACAACACGTTCAGAATCGATGGCCGCTACGCAACGTATTACTACGAAGTGAGACGGTAGCGGCAGCGGTAGGGTGGGTCCTTGACCCACGCGTTTGTCTCGGCGCATGGGTCCGCGTGGGTTGAGAACCCACCCTACGGGCTACGCGTGGGTGGGGAACGCACCGTGATGGGGCATCAAGCCTTCTCGAGTCTCTTTTGATAGCTCAGGGGCACGACCAGGACGGCGCACTCGGCTTTGCAGGCCACCTTCTCGGCGACCTTTCCATACAGCGTGTGTTGCAGCGCGCCGCGGCCCTGCCGGCCCATCACGATCAGATCGATCTGCTTCTCGCGGGCGAAGCGGCGGATTTCCTGATGGTCCTTGCCCACGCGGAACTCGACCTTCAGCTCCATGCCCTCGGGCAATTGCGAGCGATACGCTTCGTTGATGCGCTCGTCGAGGTCGCGTTTGGCCTTGTTGTCCACGTCATCGACTTCGTAAATGTAGGTCTTCCAGAACTGGGCCTCCGATTCCGGCAGCACGTGCAGCAGATAGAGTTCGCTTCCCGGTCGTCGGCGGGCCGCATCGACGGCGAAGAGAAAGGCAAAGTCCGCGTTCTTCGAAAAGTCCGTGCAAAACAGGATACGCAGGAAATGCGTCTTCGTCAGATCGAGAGAATTCATCGGTTCCGTTGCCTCCTGACGAGAAGTCCAGTACGCCGGTTCCTACTGCACGAGGTTCGGCAGGAACAGGCAGATTTGCGGGAAGGCGATCAGGATGATCGCCGCAATAACCAGAGCGGCCAGAAACGGCAGCGCCCCTCGGAAGATCGTTTGAAGGGGAACGTCCCGTTCGATGCCGCTGACCACGTAGACGCACACGCCGACCGGCGGAGAAATCACGCCCATCTGCGTGACCACGACGATAATCACGCCGAACCAGATCGGATCGTACCCGAGCTGTGTCACTACCGGATAGAAGATCGGTATCGTCAGCAGGATCAGCCCCAGGGCGTCGACGAAGCAGCCGGCCACGAGAAAGAACAGGATCACCAACCCCATGATGCTCCAGCCGGGCAAGGGCAGTCCCGCGAGGAAGGTAGCCAGCTTGACGGGGATCTGCGTCACGGTGAGGAAATGTCCGAAGATAACGGCGCCGGTGACGATGATCATGACCATGCACGAGGTTCGGACGGTCTCCTGGAGCGAGCGCACGAGCATCTTGACTTTTAGCTGCCCTTTGACCAGTGCAATCACCAGTGTTCCGGCCGCTCCGACGGCCGCCGCTTCCGTGGGCGTGAAGAATCCGTTGAACATTCCGCCGATGACGACCGCGAACAGGATCAGCGTTTCGATTACGCCGGCCAGCGAGGCAAACTTCGCGCCCCAGCCGAAGCGTTGCGAGGCCGGCCCCAGATGGGGACGACGCTTGCAGCTCAGGTAGATCGTCAGGCAAAACAGAAACGCGATGAGCAATCCCGGCGCGATGCCGGCGATGAACAACTTGCCCACCGATTGCTCGGTCATAATCGCGTAGACGATGAAGACCACGCTGGGGGGAATCAACATGCCCAGACTCCCGCCGGCCGCCACGGCGCCGCAGCCCAGTTCCATGTCGTACTTGTATCGTTTCATCTCGGGAAGCGCCACCGAGGCCATCGTCGCGGCGGTGGCCGGCCCGGACCCGCAGATCGCGCCGAAGGCCGTGCAGGCTCCGACGGTAGACATGGCCAGCCCGCCCGGCATCGGGCCCAGCCAGTGATAGGCCGCATTGAACAGCCGTCGGCTGATCCCCGCGTGAAAGGCAACCTGCCCCATCAGAACGAAAAGCGGAATCACCGTCAGGCTGTACGAGGTGAACGTTTGATACAGGTCGAGCGTGATCATGCTCATCGCCGCCCGGGGCGAGACTACAACCGCAAATCCCGCGAAGCCGATGATGGCCATGGCAAACGCCACGGGCATACTGGCCGCCAGAAGAACGATCAGTAACACGCATCCGAGAATACCGGTCTCAACGGGGGTCATGGTTTGATCATCTCCCGGCCCGGATGGATGAGGTTGTGCCCGATGACCAGGACGACCACCGCGCAACAGAAGCCGATCACGAAGGGAACCCAGAAGACCGGAAACTGGAGCGTCTGGCTGACCTGCCCGATGCGATGGAGATCGAACCCGTAGGCGACGCTGCGCCACGCAAAAAAGGCGAACAAAGCCATCGCCAGCAAACGCAGGAGCGTATCAAGGCCGATACGGCCGCGACGATTGAACTTGTGGAAGAAATACTCGATCGCTACGTGTCCCTTGACCGCGGTCGTGTAGGGCAGTGCCGCCGCCAAACTCAGCGCGCCGGCGATTTTGACGAGATCATACGCCCCGACGAACGGGCGGTTGATCCACTTCAGGCGCAGGACGACGTCGGCGCACGTAATCGCCATCATGGCCAGAACGCTCAGGCCCGCCACCGCGACCAGGAAATACACCACGATGCGCAACGCGCACGTATACGCGATCGAAAGCGCCTTGGGCACGCCTGTCACCATCTACTGCCCGGCCTCCGCCGAGTACTTTGCAATCAGGCTCTGGAGGTCGGTGAGGAATTCCTTGCCGGGCAGATTCTTCTCGGCCGCTTTGGCAACGTATTCGTCGAGAATCGGCTTGACCGCCGTTTGCCAGCGCTGCTGCTCTTCGTCGGAGAGCGTCACGATCTCGTGTTTCAGCTCCTTGACGAAGGCCTCTCCTTCCCGGTCGGCCTGGTCCCAGGCCTGCCCGTGCTTCGCCACCCACTCGTCGCTCACGTCCATGAAGACCTTCTGCAACTCGGGTCCGAGACGATCCCACACTCCCTTGTTCATCACCACGAACATCGACGTGGTATACCCGATCACCGAGGTTTCGGTGACGCTTTCGATGACCTCGCCCTGCTTCCAGCCTTTGAGCGTCTCGATGGGGCAGAAGGTCGCGTCGACGACGCCTTTCTGCAGGGCCTCATAGGTCTCAGGCTGGCTCATCGCCAGCGGCGTGCCGCCGAGACTCTGGACGATCTTGGAGGACAATCCGGTGGCGCGCACCTTCAGGCCGGTCATGTCCTCCAGCTTCGTGACGGGCTTTCGCGAGGCGAGGATGCCGGGCCCGTGGGCGTGTACGTACAACACCTGCACGTCCGAAACCTCCTGGGGCTCATACTTGCGAACCATCTCCGTGGCGACCCGCGTGGCCACCAGACCGTTGGGATACCCGAGCGGCAGATCGAGCCCTTCCAGAAGCGGAAAGCGGCCGCGCGTGTAGGCGAAGCAGCTCATGCCGATATCCGAGACTCCCGTCACGACGCCTTCGTAGCATTGGGGCGCTTTGGTGAGCGTGCCGGCGGAATAGACCGTGATTTTGACCTTGCCGTTAGTGCGTTTTTCAATCTCCTCGGCCCAGGCCTCCGCAGTCTTGCACTGGATGTGCGTGGGCGGGAAAAAGACGCTGTAGGACAACTCCACCGCTTGCTCTTGCTCGCCCGACTGCCCGCACCCGGAGAAGACGGCCGAGCCAAGGATGCTGAGAATCACCAACGCCAGTACATTCCACCATTTCATAGCACATTCTCCTAAAGGACCCGCACGATCTGACCGACGACGACATCTCCGACCCGCGCCGGATTTCACCTTTCACGCAACAGGTAACTCGCCTATCATAGTACGGAGCAAACGACGGGTATGCAAGTTTTCTTCCTGCGGTCGCCAGCGGGGGCAGCCCCGCCGGCGGTTGCGCCTGCAAAGGAGGTCCCGGATGCGGATCGACCTGACATGTCTCTGCATCATGCTGGCGGCGGCACCGCACGGTCCGGCGGGTCAAGCGTCGCGAACGTATGAGGACCGGCCGTTCATCCAGGATTTCAGCGAGAAGGCGCCGCTCGATCCGTCGCTGCGCGACACGCGGCTTTTGAAGGTACGGGCGGACCGCAACGGTCGCGTTGTCGTCTTGTCGGATAAGGGCCTGCTGCGCTCTCACAACAGGACCTTGCGTCCCGACCGGCTCCATCGCCCGCTGGCCGATATGCGCATCAGGGACATCGAAACGCACGAGGGCCGGTTCGTCTACCTGACGGACAGGCAGGTCCTGGGCAATGCCTGGGCGGGCCGATTCGTCGTGGACCACAACGTGCCCAACGCCGCTTCGCTGGCCATGGGGGACCGGTTCGCCTTCCTGCTGGCGGCTGGCCGGAGCGTCGCCTGCTTCAACCAGGAGCACAAGATGTCTCGCGCCGCGATGCCCGGGAACATCAGACAGATCGTCTTCGACGAAACGCGAAATCGCTTTCTGCTGCTCGGGGGAGATTCGCTGTGGTCTTTTACGCCGGGCCAAACGCCGGCGACGTCTCATCGCGTCAGCGCCACCTGCATGGCGTTGTCGCGCCAAGACCGTATGCTTCTTCTCGGCACGACCGACGGATATCTCCGCCTCGATGCCGGCTCGCTGGCGCCGCTGTCGGAGAGGGAAACGAAACTGCCCTGGCCGGAGATTCGCTGCATTCGGGAGATCGGCGAGAAGGTCTGGTTCGGGACGCCCCGCGGCGCGTTCGCCCTGCATTCGAGCGGGCGGATCGATTACTACGCGTCCCGGCGCTGGCTCGTGGATGACTTCGTCGTCGACATTGCGCCGGGCCCGAACGATTCGGTGCTCGTGCTTTCGAAGACGGGGCTGAGCGTCATTCACTTTGAGGCGATGACGCTCGCCGAGAAGGCCGAGCACTTCGACCGGTTGACCCGAAGCCGGCACATCCGCTACGGATTCAACAGCGCGCTGGTGATGAGCGAGCCGGGAGATGTGTCGACGGGGACGCTGATCGACCAGGACAACGACGGCCTGTGGACCGCCATGTACCTGGCGGGCGAGCTGTTTCGATACGCCGTCACGAAGTCCGATGAGGTACTGCGCAACTGCTACGAGTCGTTCGAGGCGATGGAGCGTCTCACCGAGATCACACCGATGGCGGGCTTTCCGGCGCGGGCCATCGAGCGGGCCGGATACCAGGTGGCCGACAAGTCGCGCTGGCAGGTCGCCGGCGACGAGAGATGGATGTGGAAGGCGACGACCAGCAGCGACGAGATCGTGGGCCATTTCTTCGTTTATGCCGTCTTCGCCGAGATCGTTCCCGACTCCGCATGGCGGCAACGCGCGGTCGACCTGATTGACGCCATCATGGATCACATCGTGCGTCACGACGGGTACCTCGTGGATCACGACGGCAAGCCCACGCAATGGGGCCGCTGGCACCCCGAGTACGTCAACCGGTTCCCGAGCGCCGTCGGCGACCGGCGCTTGAACTCCGTCGAGATCATCGCCTTTCTGCAAACGGCCTACCACTTCACCGGCAAGGAGATCTACAAGCGCAAGGCCTTGGAGCTGTTCGAGGATCACGGCTATCTCGACAACATCATGATTCCGATTACGGAGATCGGCCGCGTCCCCGGCATCGACCTGACGACCGAATGGAACCACTCCGACGACGAGCTGGCCTTTCTGAGCTACTGGAATCTGTATCGATACGCCTTCAGCGAGCCATTGCGGGATCAATACCGCCGAACGATCGCGGGCCATTGGGACCTCGAAAGGCCCGAGAGGAACCCGCTCTGGAGCTTCATCTGCGCCGATACCGGGGCCGAAGAGTTCGACCTCGAAGAGGCGATCTGGACCCTGAAGCAATTCCCGCTCGATGCCATAAGCTGGACTGTCACGAACAGTCACCGTCGCGACCTCGACTTTCTGGAACCCAACTTCCGGGGCCAAACGACCGACGCCGTTCTTCCGCCCGACGAGCGGCCCATGAGCAAACACAACGGCAACGCCTTTCGCCTCGACGGCGGCAACGCCGGCCGACGTGAGTTCAGCGGCGACATCTATCTGCTGCCCTACTGGATGGGACGCTACCTCGGAATTATCCGGTGACATCCCGCCGTCGCACCTCTCTTCCGGTGCGAGGCTGACTCTTCGTTCGCAGCCCGGATGTTTCACTGTGTTCAGCATGACACCCTTCGAATGAGTTGAGACAGAGCACCGGTGCCGCATTTCATGAGTCGTGCGACCGTAGATTGCTTCGCTTCGCTCGCAATGACAGGGGCAACCCGTATATGTCATTGCGAGGAGTCCCGGCGCACCGGGAAAGCAATCTCCTCCCGCATAGTCGCGGAACTTGCGAAATGCGGTACCAGGCTTTCAACAGCGCTGTTCTTCGATGTTCCATCCGCGAACGTGCAGGACGGGTCTGCGCTGCGTTTCGTCGAACGTGGCCGTGACGCGCTTCGTCTCGTGGGGCAGGAGACTTACGAAGTTATCCTGCCAGAAGACCGGCGCGATCGGGGTCCCGGTTTCTTTATCGAGGAGCAGCAGTTCTGCGAAGAACGCGATGGTGTCGGCGCGATTCGTCAATTCCACGGTGACCCGGCTCTCTCCATCACGTGTCTCGATGGCGTGCGTGACATCCACGTCGGCCGCAGGCATGGAGTTGAGCGCTGCGAAGTCTGCGTATCTCCGACTGGGCGTGTAGTACTGCCACGGCTCGACGTACGCGTTGTAGTCCAGCACATCGGGACGCGTTGAGAGCCAGTAGAAATTGTCTGCCACCAGAGCACCCTCGCGGTCCAACAGTCGAAGACTCAAGAAATACGTGCTGCTGATCTTCTCGAATTCCGGAAGGGTGAAGATCTTCTGCGCGGTTCCCGCGTCGGCATCCACCGCGAAATGCGTGGCGAGAAGCAACTGCGACTCGACGTCGTACACGCGGATGTCGGCTCTGAGATTTCTGAAGTCGGTAAGGCCGTCGTTGACCAGGCCGATGTTGTCATCGCCATAGTCGTAGATCAGTTGCGGCGACTGGCAGGCCTTTCTCGCGCCGTAGAACGCGCCGGTCGGCATGAGGTACCAGTCGTAGAGCTGCCAGTACATCTTGGGCCAGGCGGCGTTGAGCATCCACTGGACCACGCCGGTGGCGCGTCCCTTGTTGACGCGAAAGGCCTCGAACATGGGCCGCATCAGCTCATAGTTCAGCAACTGGGCCTTGCGGCCGAAATCGTCGAGATCGGTAGCCTGGCTGAAGCGCCGGCGGATCGCTTCGGTATAGCGCTCGAGATTGTCGAACTCGTTCAGGCCGCAGTGAAAGTCCCAGCATTCGTCCACGGGCCAGAGGTGATCTTCCGGGAGCATACGCTTCAAGCTCGCCAGCGTAGGGACCACCGCGCCGGGGCACGTCTCGGTATTGAAGCCGTACGCGCCGCCGCGCTGCGTATCGGTGTACCAGTAGATCGGCGGCGTATACGCGTAGGGCCCGAGCATCTTGACGCCCGAGTCCCCGCTGACGTCACTGACGATCTCCTCGCTGCCGATGATCTTCTGCTCGCTGCCGACACCGCCCGTTGAGGCGAGATAAGGACGCGTCGGATCGTGCTTTCGGAAAGTCTCGATGTATCTCCGCTCCAAGTCGGGGGCGGGGACCTTGTCACTGGCCACCGCCCAGACGAAGATGCTCGGATGATGCCGCAGCCACAGAAGCTGGTCCTCCCACGACCGGCTCACCAGCTCGATGTCTTCGGGCGTTACGATGCCGCCGTATCGCTCGTCCACCGGCTTGCCTAAGTACTGCTCGTGCTCCCAGTGACAGCTCCAGCCGACCATCACGAGGATGCCGTACTCGTCGCAGAGGTCGTACAGCGTCTGGTCGTTGCCCCAGACGCCCTCGCATCGAATGCAGTTCAGGTGCATGTGTCGGACGTAGCGCAACTGCGCGTCGATCTTCGCGGGCGTGTCGGCGAGCAGCAGGTCGTCCGTCCAGCCGGCGCCTTTGATGAGCACCTCTTTGCCGTTGATCCTGAATCCGCGATGGCCGTCGCTGGTCCGGTAGTCGGCGACGTCGCGGATGCCGAATCGGACCGTGGCCTCGTCCGAAACGCGCGCGTCTGCGACGAAGCGCAGCTCTAAATCGTACAGTTCGGGCGTTCCCCAATCATGGGGCCACCAGATGCGCGGATCGGCGATCCGAAGCTCGGGATCGTCGTCGGCCGTGAAGGTGATTGTCCTTTTCTCGTGAGGTCCGAACTCAACATCGCACGCGAAACGAATGTCCTCGATTCGGCCTTCCAGGACGCCTGATACAGGTTCGTCGGCGTGATTGACCAGATCGGCGCTCACGGTCAGATCGGCTTGCGCCAGTGTGTCCACATCCAGTTGCGTCTGCACGAAGGGATGTTCGATGGATACGGCGTCGCAGAAACGCAGGCGCACCGGTCGGAAGAGCCCCATGTTGCGATCCGGCGGCGCCGGGTTCCAGTCCACAAAACCGGTGGAGAAATCGCCCGGCTTCGGAGCAGCGACCTGGACGGCAAGGGCGTTGTCTCCCGCTCTGGCCACCTCCGTTATATCGTATTGAAACCGCCGGAACGCACCGCGGGCCTCATCGGATGTCGCAATCTGCCGCCCGCTGACCCAGATATCGGCTGCGTAGTTGATCCCGTCAAATTCCAGCAGAACCGTTTTCGCTGCTTCGTCTTGCGATAGCGTGAACCGGGTCCGGTACCACCAGGCGTGCTGGAACGGCTCCGGCGCGATTTCCTTGAGATTCGTCCCGAAGTAGGGATCCTCGCAGCGTTCGCTCTCGGCCAAGGCGGCCAGCACCGTCGTCGGTACCGCCGCCGGCGCCCAGCCCTGGGGCTCGAAGCCGGCCTCGGAAATCTCCGCGCCGCCGCAACGGACCTCCGCAGCCGCCTGAATCAGCCAGCCACGGTCCAGCAATCTCTGATGTTGAAACTCAACCGTCAATGTTTCTCCTTTTCGCCACGCGAGCCGTCCCAGAGTTGGGCCTGGCTACTGCCGGCGATGGTATAGAATTCGACGAAACGATTCAACGCTCGTCAACTCGAACTCCAAGGTATCGACCACCATCAAACCGCTTCTCCCAATCCGCGCCCCCGTTTTCAGCACTAAAAACGGCGAAATTGGCTTCGTTTGACATTTCACGCGCCGGTGCTCCACGCCTCCACGGTCACAAATCCCCAATCCGCAATCCCAAATCCCCAATGGCCGGCCTCCCGCCCCCAAATTGGCTTCGTTTTCCATCGGCACCCCCGTTTTCAGCCCTGAAAACGGTGAAATTGGGTTTGTTTGGCGCACGGGTGGCAGCGCCAAGGCCAAAGGCCTTGACGATGGGCGTTGCGAGTGCGCCAGGCTTTCGAATCGGGCGGCGCCCTTGATTTGCCGGGGCGAAATTGGGTTCGTTTGACATCCCACGCCCCGCCGTCCTCGAATCCCCAATGGCCGTCCTCCCGCCCCCAAATTGGCTTCATTTTCCATCGGCACCCCCGTTCTGAGCCCTGCAAACAGCGAAATTGGGTTCGTTTGACATCCCGCGCCCCGCCGCGAATCCCCAATCGGCAATGGCGCGCCTCGCGCCTAAATCGGCTTTGTTTTGCGTTTCGCGTGTTTCGATCATTGGCGTTTCGGATTTGTTTAGGATTTCGGGTTTCCCGGGCCCGCCAGGGTACGGCCCAATTGGGTTTGTTTGGCGCAGCCGGGGCATCGGCCGGATCGGTTCCCGGTATTCCCGTTCCGCGAGTTGCGTTTCGCGGCGCACCGCTCGCGCGCGAGCCCGGGTCCGGCTCGATTCTCGACGAGCGATCGCTGACGGGTGAACAACACATAGTCTCAACGTGGTACCCTGTAGTTTCGTTATGTATTGTACAAAGCTCCGCCTCCGACGTCAAGCACAAAATCCGGCCTTTTCGGACGGGAGTGGATGGGTGGAAGCGTGCGAAGGGTGGGAAGGGTTAGAAGGGTGAAAGGGTGGGAAGGGGGAACGTGTCACGGGTCCCGGGCGCGGGACGACGAAACTGTGCGTGCAAACCCCGTGTCGTCACGGTAGAATCCGAATCGCAACGGGACGGCGCCCCCGGCACGCCAGCGACGGCCGGAAACTGCGATGTGCGGCAGCGAGTCGTTCATGCGATGATTCCGCTGGCAGGCAGACCAGAGACGGCGTTGCACAGCCTGGATGTGCCGGGCAGTGCCGCGAGAACAAACGCCGGACGCTGTTGCTCCTTCGAAGGAAGCCGCGGTGTTCTCCCTTGATCTGCATTGATTGGGGCCTTATAAGCACTTCATGGTTGAATAATCGAAATCTCTATGAGTGATTTGCCGGTATTTGATCGTCGGTCCGAGGGTAGAAACACTACAGAAGGGCTTTTCGTTATGTATAGAGGATGTTGTTTGGCACTCTGTCTTCTGCTCGCCGTCACTTGCTCGGGGGTTGATGGGGCTCAATCCAGGCAAGTGACTATCACCAGGCCTTATCTTAACGTACCTGTCAGTATAGACAGGCAGACCCCTCAAAAACAGATGCGGGTCAAAATCGACGGCGAGCTTTTGGGGCAGTTCAGTGTGCCTTTCTCGTGGGACAAGCCCGACTGCTATGCCTTTCTGGATCTGTCTGAACACCTGGGCAAGACGCTACGCCTCGAACTTGATGATTCGGGCCGCGATTTGAGCGCTATCACCCTGGACGATCGAATCAAGGGGGTCGAGGGTTTTTACCGGGAAAGGTACCGCCCACAGTTTCACTTCAGCTCCCGGCGCGGCTGGCTCAACGACTCCAACGGCCTGATCTATTACGACGGCGTATATCATCTTTATTACCAGCACAATCCATTCTCGGTCTACTGGGGCAATATGTCCTGGGGGCACGCCACCAGCACCGACTTGGTCCACTGGGAGGAGCAGCCGGCGGTGCTCTACCCGAAACCCGACTCCGGCGCCTGCTTCTCGGGAGCGGCCTTCATTGACCAGCGCAACCAGCTCGGCAGGAAGACCGGAGACGCGGATGTCATTGTGGCCTTTTATCTGCGGACGAAGATCGGCTTGAGCTTTGCGTACTCCAACGACGCGGGCCAAACCATGACGGACTATGAGGGCAATCCGGTGTTGACGCATGCCGGTGCACGCATCGACACCCCCAGACCCTTCTGGTTTGGGCCCACCCGGCGCTGGATCGCTCCGACTTACGATTTCTTCACCAATGACGAAGGCAAGCGACTGAGATGCGTAGGCATCTACAGCTCGGCCAACCTGAAAGACTGGACCTTTGAAAGTCGCGTGGAGCAGGACAAGTGGGGCGACGAGCTCTGCGGCTGCGTTGACTTCTTCCAGTTGCCCGTCGATGGCGACCGCGACAACCGTCCCTGGGTCATGATCTTCATTGACGGCAGCTACATCGTCGGCACGTTCGACGGTCACGTCTTCCGCACGCTGGCGGGCAAGCCGGCCCACACCAACGATCGGATCGATTCGCTGGTAGTCGACAGGAATTACTACGCCACCATGACCTGGGAAAACGTGCCCAGTGACCGTCGCGTCCAGATCACTTGGATGAGGGGGCCCCATCATCCGGGTATGCCCTACGGCCAGCAAATGACCTTGCCCTCCGAATTGACGCTGCACGCAACGCAGGAGAGACCTCGCTTGCGCATGAATCCCGTCAGAGAGCTGGAGACACTCAGAACCCGAACGCATCAGTTCAACGACGTGGTGCTAAGTGACGATAGCAATCCTCTCCGTGACCTGGAAGGCGAACTCTTCGAGCTTGAGGTGGAGTTTACACCGGCTGTTGATTCTGTCACCGTCTTCTCCATGCGAGGGATCGATGTCGCCTATGATGCAGGAACCGGCGTGCTGACCTGTGGCAATGAAGAGCCGGCCCGCACCCCGCTTGCCCCCGTCAACGGCAGGATTCGGCTGCAGATCCTGCAGGACCGAACCAGCATCGAAGTTTATGTCAATGACGGCCGTGTGTATATCCCCATGATCGTCCGCCCCGAAGAAGGGAATCTCCGCCTGAGTGCAACGTGTCGCAAAGGGAAAGTCAAGGCCAGTTCCCTGCGCGTCCATGCACTGAAATCGATCTGGCAGGGGAATTGAAGGTGCGCCGTACATTTTCGCAAAGGGCAACGCGGGGGATGGGCGGATTCTATAGGGTGAAATTCGTGGCAGGAGCGCAGGAAAGACACAAGGCAACGAGCAAGGCAGCATGAAGGAGATACGGGACATGAAGATTGGCCTGGCGATGATTACGCCGCATCGAGGAATTCTCGTACGATACACAAATGCTATAGGGAGAATAAAGGATGAGGTCGCTCGCTGATTTCGGAAAGGTTGGATTTGCTCTCTTGTGTTTACCGTTGGTTCTTCTGTCATCGAATGCCGCCAGATGCGAAGCGGCCGTATTCAACGTTCTGGAGTACGGGGCCAAAGGAGACGGGCAGACCAATTACGCGGCGGCGATCCAGAAGGCCATCGACGCTTGCGCAAAGACCGGCGGTCGTGTTCTGCTGCCGGCCGGCAGGACATTTTACAGCGGGGCCATACACCTCAAGGGCAACATAGACTTTCACGTTGAAAAAGGGGCCAGGCTTCTTGGAAGCGTGAGCGAAGAGGACTACGGCCCGTATGTCGACGCATTGATCAACGCGATCGACGCTCCCAACCTGTCGATCACAGGCGGAGGCGAGATCAACGGCAATGCCTCTGCCTTCATGAAGGACTTGAGGCCGGCCGGCGACATCTACGAGCCCAAGTGGGGAACGCATAAAGGCTGCCCCGGGAGCAAAGGCACGACGAAACGCCGCTACATGCTCATGACCCTGGTGAAGTGCGACCATCTGAGGATCACGGACATTAACCTGAGAGACTCGGCTTCCTGGTTTATTCATCCGGTGGGTTGCGACGACGTTCTGATTGACGGCATATCGATCATCGGCGACTTGAGAGTCCCCAATAATGACGGAATCGATCCGGACCACTGTAGAAATGTCCGCATCTCCGACTGCTACGTTCATACCGGCGACGACGCCATCGTCTTCAAGAATACTCTGCTCTGTGACAAGTGGGGCGAGCTCGGCCCGTGCGAGAACATTACCGTGACGGGCTGTGTCCTGGTGTCAAGATCATCGGCTCTAAAGATCGACGAAGTATGGAATGACTGCAGAAACATCGTATTCGACAGTTGCGTGATCTATGCCAGCCACCGGGGGATGTGCATACAAAGTCGCGACCGCGGCAACATCGAGAACATTGTGTTCTCGAATATCATCGTCAACACGCAACTCTACAGCGCCTGGTGGTGGGGCAGAGCGGAGCCGATCTGTATTACGCATATGCCCCGCCATGCGGAGACGAAGCTTGGAAGAGTAAGGAATGTGACCTTCAGCAATATCATCTGCAACAGTGAAAACAGCATCTATATCCACGGCTGGAAGGGAAATCCCGTCGAGGACATCGTGCTCGACAATGTGAAAGTTACGATCGAGAAGAAGACGCGCTGGCAAGGCGGCTGGTATGATCCGCGGCCGGGGAAGTTCCGTGAGACAGATGGCCCGAAGGCCGGCTCGCCGGAGGAAGAATTGAACGTACGCAAAGGCCTGTACAGACATAAGACGGTTGGGATCTACTGCGAAAATGCAAGAGGTGTCACGCTTAGAGACGTGCAGGTCGAGTGGGGCGAAAATCGGCCGCAGTATTACGGGGCAGCTCTTGAAACGCATAACGTGCAGGGTCTCGTACTGGACAACTTCAAAGGAAGGGCCGCCCACAAGGCTCTGCCGGACAAGATCATCGAATAACGCCTCGGGGGGGCAGAGGTATGCGATACATGTGCGCAGGGGCCAGTGCGCAGGATGGGCAGATTCTCTGCCCATGCGGATTTCTGTATCGGGCACCCGTGTCTCTTATGGAGTTTCTCATTCGGCCCTGCTGGCGGCCCAGAGAATGTTATCTCAGAATTGGGTTTTCTGCTTGATATTCCCCGTGTATCGCGCAGATTTATCCCAGCAGACCTGCTTTTGCGTGTTATTCCCGGACAGTCGGAATGGCATGGCTTAGGCGCGACAGCTGGATTCGAAAAGTAATAAAATGGCGAATTTGTTGCCTCTGCGGACTCCTAGTTTTTTTTGGAGAACGGGCAGATTTTTCTTTCTTTGGAGAATCCTGTGTTATATATTATATATAACACAGGGCATTAGAACGTGCATCATGGTAAGGACGCCAAAAGCCCTCACGGTGAATGGAGCACGCCCTTCGCGGCGTGCGGAAGGTATCTGGTTAAGGGAGATTGCCATGGCACACGAAAAGATACCTAAGGCGTTTGGGAACCTTCTGAGGCAGATCAGACTTGAGGAAGCAAAGGTGGGGTTGCGCGCGTTTGCTGAACTCATTGATTGGCAACCTTCGAATCTCAGCAACCTGGAGCGAGGTCGGGTTGCCCCGCCGGCAGACCCTGAGACAATTCGGGATATCTGCGACGCGCTTGGCTTGTCCGTTGACGATCCGAGGCGAACGGAGTTTTTTGACCTTGCGGCGAGAAAAGGTGTTCCTGCTGACGTTGCGGAGGCAATGGAAGAACAACCGGGTCTACCTGTTCTGGTTCGCGCGGTGGCGAACCGACGGTTAGAAGATGAGGAACTGAGAGAATTAGCGGAGCATGTCAAGAAGTATTACTGAGGGGAGAGGTGGTGGACCCGTCTCACGCGAAGAGGTATAAAAAGAGCGAGATAGAACGTATTGTGGATGTTCTCCTCAGGGAGGGATATCCTGACGGTATTTCCATCCCGGTCGACATTGATCTACTTGCTCAGCAGGATTCCCGAGTCGATGACATTATCCCTGCAGACCTGGAGGACCGATTCAGAGTCGCGGCAGTTTTGCTCTACAAGCCCAACCGCCGTACGTTCGACATACTCTTCGATGAGAATACACCGCGAGGCAGAACAAGTTTCTCAATAGCTCACGAGTTTGGCCATGTTGTCCTTCATGGCGAAGTGTGCAAGGTCTGCGAGACGCTGGATGCTGCGATCGAACTCCGGACACGACTGAGAAGAAGGTACAGTCAAATGGAGACGGACGCGGACTACTTTGCCAGGTCCATACTCATGCCAAGGACGAGAGTACTACAAGATACCGCCGAGCTTTACAAAGGGCTCGTTGAACTGTACGGCGTCAACGCGACGCTTATTCAGACGAAACTGTGCCCATGCCTCGCAAAAGAGTACAGAGTTAGCATCCGGGCCATGGAAGTTCGCCTGGAACATTTAGGTCTCCAGAAGGAAGTGATGAAAGCTATCCAGAGCAATTTTTCGACTCTTGATATTCGACTTTTGTGAGCAGGCGGAGAAACTAAGGGTGTGCGGTGGATTTTCGCGGAGGACAGCACGTCAGAAGAGCGGATTCTCTGCCCATTCGGATTGTGGACGTGCCAGGGGGTACGAAATTATCCGTGTAAACCCCGCCTCTTGCCGGTAGAATATAATCCGCAACGGGACGCAGCCGCCGGCATAGGACCGACGGCCGGAAACTGTGATGTGCGGTAGCGAGAAGCAATGTGCTGCCTACGCGGCGACAACAACCTGGAGGGAGAAAAAGTACCTGACACCTTTGACACTCGTCGGGAAGGTAAATGGCGCGCTGGCTCCTGCCCCCAGGACAAAGACTGTTTTCTCTTCGAACATATATCTCTCCGTAAGCGGACGTTCTAATGCGTTCGAAGGTATACCCCTATTTCTGATGAGAAAAACGGCACTTTGCATTTTGGGCATTGTACCCACGACGAGTTGAAGCCGCCTGTCTGGCCCTTCGGCCTGCAGCCACCTACAAGCCGGCGCGTTGCATGCTCGTTATCCCAGCAATTTGTACAGAACGGGCCATCCTGCTTGTTGTCTTCTTCATCGACGATGAAGTAGGCAGAATGCTCACACACCATTTTCCCTTTGAGCTCTAAGGCTTTCTCCAGCCGGGATATCGTCTCGTCCTTTTCTCTGTTCTGCTAGACCATTTCTTGCACTTCAGCCTGAAGGTCCAAGATCTTGCGATAGAGATCGATATTGTCCACCTGCTGGACAAGCTTGACCGCTTCTCTGACGTCTTCAACTATGCCCATGGATGACCTCCCTTCGCAATGGAATCACATTGGGGCCTCCCGCAGATTATACACCGTCCAGCCGAGAAACCCAGAGGAATCTGTCTTCGGGCGAGGGGAATTAAAAGCTGGGGTCTATTTTCGCGGAGGGCGGCGGGTAGGATGGGCTTTGGCCCATGCGGCTTTTTTGCGGGCTTGGTTTGGCAGCATGGGCTGAAGCCCATCCTACGTTCTCCTCGGGCGAAAGGCACTGTCTTCGAAGTCGGGGTTGCTTGTTGGGGGGGATGGGGTAGAATTCGGCGAGGCGATTTTGTGCTTGTGGGTTCGGGTTGAAAGGTGTCGATTATGGGTGAACTGGCTTTGCAGGGGGGGGCTGCCGTGCGGGACGTTAAGGCGAATCCGTGGCCGGCGTGGCCCGTGTGGGATGAGCGGGACGAGAAGGCGCTGTTGGAGGTTTTGCACAGCGGCGTTTGGTCGTACAACGGACCGAAAGAGAGGCAGTTCAACCGCGCGTTCGCCGAGTTCATCGGCACGAAGTATGCCCTGTCGGCGGCCAATGGGACGGTCACACTTCAGTTGGCTTTAGAGGCCTGCGGCGTGGGGTATGGGGACGAGGTCATCGTTCCGGGTCTGACGTGGCAGGCGACTGCGGCGGCGGCGCTGGATATCAACGCGGTTCCCGTACTCGTAGACGTGACCGAGGACACCTGGTGCATCGACCCGGCGAAAGTCGAGGAGGCGATCACGCCGCGAACCAAGGCCATCATTCCCGTCCATCTCTACGGCAGCTTCGCGGACATGGACGCCATTCTGCCCATCGCGCGGAAGCACGATCTGTGGGTGATCGAGGACTGCGCCCACAAACCTGGGGGCCGGTGGAAGGATAGCATGGCCGGCAGTATCGGCGATATCGGCAGCTTCAGCTTCCAGCTTTCCAAGCTGATGACGGCCGGCGAGGGCGGGGCGGTGACGACCAGCGACCCGGAGCTGGCCGAGAAGCTCGATGCGCTGCGCAACTGCGGCAGGCGACCCGAAGGCGACTGCGACGCCGACAAGGGGACCGGCATCTATGGCGATGAGGGCAACTTCATCCAGTCCGGGAACTACCGCATCACCGATTTTCAGGCCGCTCTGCTGTTGGAGCAGTTGCGGCGTTTGCCTCAACAGAACGAGACGCGGGATGCCAACGCGATGTACTTCAACTCCCGGCTCTCGCAGATTCCGGGCGTGGCGCCGATGCGGCGGGACGAGCGGGAGACGGCCGAGGCGTACTTCAACTTCGCGTTCCGCTACGACCGGGAACAGTTCAGGGGCCTGCCGGTGGAGAAATTCCGAGAGGCGCTGGCCGCTGAATTGGGCTGCTCCGTGGAGGCGAGCTACGAACCGCTGAACGCGTGTCCCCTGTATGTGCCGCAGACGAAACCGTGGCGGCACAAGGTGACGCAGGAGTATTTCGCGCAGCTCGATCCCACGCGGTTCGACCTGCCGGTCTGCACGCGCGTCTATCGAGAAGAATCCGTCTGCATGCATCACAACGTCCTGATGGGTACGAAAGCGGACATGGATTTGATGCTGGAAGCCATTCAGAAGGTTTTCGACAACGCCGACGAATTGCTGTGAACGGGAGGTCACCGGTGAAGAAGGTCAGGGTAGCGCTGATCGGGGCAGGCTACATCGGCCGTCTCCACGCCGAGGCTTTGCGCGCGTGCGATGGCGTTGAAATCAAGGTCGTTTGCGACCGCAAGGAAAGTGTCGCAAAGAAGTTCGCCCGGAAGTATAAGATTCCCGAGGCGTGCGGCGTGGCCATGGCTTTGGGCGAGCGGCAGGATATCGACGCGGTCGTCCTGGGAGTTCCCAACAAGTATCACGCTCCTTACGCGACGTGGTTTCTCCAGCGCGGTAAGGACGTATTTATCGAAAAGCCCATGGCGATCAGCGCCGCCGAAGGCAGAGACATCATGGCCGCGAGTCGAGAGTCCAAACGGCTGGTCATGGTGGGCCACATGTGGCGCTTCGACGTGGAGACGCAGCATATCCGGGACGTGGTCCAGTCGGGCGAGATCGGCCGGGTCGTCAAGACCCGCGGTTACGGCATCCACGAGAACTGGGGCCCGTCCGGCTGGTTCGTCTTGAAAGACCTTGCCGGCGGCGGGGCCCTGGCCGACATGGGCGTTCACGCCATCGATACGATTCGCTATATCCTCGGCGACCCACAGCCCAAACAGGTCTATGCGAAGATCGGCACGTTTTACGGCAAGTATGACGTCGATGACACCGGGA
>Ga0272441_10000437_pt1 | contig 95568 bp, 77 predicted proteins | sample SSMProp6N_FD_193582 | JGI IMG/M metagenome (GOLD analysis project Ga0272441, IMG submission 193582) | Marine sediment archaeal communities from Little Sippewissett salt marsh, Falmouth, MA, United States - SSM-Prop-6N | ecosystem: Environmental > Aquatic > Marine > Wetlands > Sediment ... | reverse complement strand
ACGAAATTCTGGGCCGCTCAGGTGCGCGCCTGTATCGAGGAACGCCCCGGCGGAGCGGCCGGCAGCGCCGATTGGGATGCCGGCGCGTGGCAGCCCGTGGCCGGACGCAGTCGCACGATCGCTGCCGCGACCACGGTCTCCGAGCAAGACGAGCACAGAAACGAAAGTCGCTACCGTATCAGCATTGCCCAGAGCGCCGGCAACAGCGTGCTGAATTATCTGTACGAATTGCCCCAGATGCGGCCTTTGAGCATCTGGTGGGTGATTCTGACGCTGTCGGCTCTGGCGATCCTGCTCGGTCCGGTGGATTATTTCGTGCTCAAGCGGCTGGACAAGCTTCCGTATACGTGGCTGACTTGCACGGGTTGGATCGTGATCTTTACCGTTGGCGCCTATTACGGCGTACAGACGCTGCGCGGCGGGAAAATGCAGCTCCGCGCCTTGTCGGTGGTGGACGGCGTTGCCGGCAGCGACTGCGTGTGGACCACGTATTACAGCGGTCTCTTCGCACCGCGCAGTGCCGACTACCGTCCGGACGATCTGGGCGCTCGCCAGTGGTGGTCGGCGATCGCGCCCACCCGCGAGCAAATGTACGCGCACCAGACCCAGGCCGGCATGCGGCAGATTCATTGCCAACAGGGCGACGGCGCCAATCATCCCGTGTCGGTCCCGATCAGCATCTGGACGATTCAGTCCCTGCTGGGCGAGATGCGTTCGAACCGTATGCCGTTCGAGGCTAAGGTGACGCGCCGCGGCAATAGGGCGACGGTGGAAATTCGCAACAGAACAGAAACGACGATACGCGGCGGGTTCGTGCTCTTTGCAGACGCCTCCGGCCTTCTCGGCCCCGTGCCGCCGCGCTCGCAACACGCGTTCGAGGTGCCGATCAGTTCCTTCGAGCCGTGGCAGGCCGGCGAGCAATACCAGGGCTTCGACGAGCCGTACGTGGATGAGTCCCGTCTGTGGCAGGGGTTGCAGGTGCCCCGGTATCCCGGCGAGACCGCCAAGCAGACGCATGAGGCCTTTCTGGCGCAGGGGTGTTTGAATCGGACCTTTGCCATGCACGCCCGTCTCGATCTCGGCGCCGCCCTGGTCACAGTCGAGTTTGAAGACGCGCCGCCGCCGTTTACCATCGCGAATCGTTCCTACGACGTCAAGCACACGCAATACGCCAGACTGCTTGTTTTTCCCCCCTCGAATCCGTGAGGACTGGACCCATGATCGAGACCCGGAAGTTGAGTAAGAATTTTGGGGAGCTGGTTGCGGTAGACAACCTGGACCTGAATATCGAGGCCGGTGACATCTTCGGTTTCATCGGCCCAAACGGCGCGGGCAAGACCACGACGATGCGCGTCCTGGTGACCTTGCTGGAGCCGACGAGCGGAGCGGCCTTCGTCGACGGCCTCGACGTCACGAAGAAGGGCAGAGAGGTCCGGCGTCGGGTCGGCTACATGCCGGATTTCATGGGCGTCTACGACGACCTCAAAGTGTTCGAGTACCTGGAGTTCTTCGCAGCCGCGTTCGGCATCGAGTATCGCAAGCGCAAATCCATCGTGGACGGCGTCCTCGAGCTGACCGACCTGGAGTCCAAGCGAAACACCGCCGTGGACAGTCTCTCGCGAGGCATGCAGCAGCGCCTGGGCTTGGCGCGGGTTCTGATTCACGACCCCAAGGTCCTGATCCTGGACGAGCCGGCCAGCGGGCTCGATCCCCGGGCGCGGATCGAAATCCGCGAGCTGCTGCGCGAATTGAAGAAGATGGGCAAGACCATCATGATCTCCAGCCATATCCTCAGCGAGCTGGAAGAGATATGCGACCGGGTGGGGATTATCGAGCACGGCCGGCTGGTGTTCGGCGGGACTCTCGACGAGATCCGTCCCCACCTGGGTATCCATAGCAAGGTGCGGGTTCAGGTGCTCGGCGACGAACAAAAAGCGGTCGAGCTGCTGGCGGCCCTGCCCCAGGTCGAGCAGGTGGAGGTAGTCGGAGATGCTCTCTCGGTGACGTTTCGCGAAGGAGAAACCACCGACGGCGTCATCGCCCGCACGCTCGTCAACGGCGGCCTCGACCTGGTTTCCCTCCAACCCGAACAGTTGAAGCTCGACGACGCGTTCCTGAAACTGACCAAGGGAATCGTCCACTGATCTGCGTGTCGTGACGTTATGCCGTCGGGGCCGTTGAGACAGACGCTCATGCAGAGGCAAGCGGTACTCAATTCGCTTTGGCACAGCAGTTTCGTAAGGCTGACGGGCCCCATGTTCGACAAGGAACTGCGGGTCGCCAGCCGGCAGCGGCGTCACTACCTGCTGCGCTTCGGCTACGTCGCCCTTCTCACGCTGTTCATCGCATACGTCTGGCTGACGGTGGCGCGCATCGGCAGCAAGGGTCCGGCGGTCGTCCGGGTCTCGCGTATGCCGGAAGCGGGCAAATACATCGTCACCTGCGTCGTGTGGTTTCAATTCATCGGCGGTTCGTTTCTCACGGCGGTTATGCTGAGCGGCTCGATCAGTAGCGAGGTTCGCCAGCGCACGCTTGACGCCCTCCTGGTTACGCCCATCAGCGGCGTGCAGATCGTGCTGGGCAAGCTGCTGAGCAAGATGCTCCAGCCGATTTTGCTGCTGGCGGTCAGTTTGCCCCTGCTGACGGTCGTCCGCGTGTTCGGCGGCGTGCCCTGGGCATACGTCGCTTCCGGTCTGTGCATCACGCTTTCGACCATGGTCTTCGTCGGTTGCCTGAGCGTGCTGCTGTCGGTTACGAATCGCCAGGCCCATCACGTCGCAACGACGGTGATCTTCTGGTGCCTGGTTCTGTGGGGCGGCGTGCCGCTCCTGCTGACGGTGTTGTCGGCGGCTGGATATCTAAACGCCGCTGCGATCCAGACCGTCCTGATGACAACCAATCCCTTCGCAGTCTTGCTGGCTCAGACCAGCACGATGCTGGCGGCTTCGACGGCGGGCGCGGCGATGTCCTGGCGGTTTCACTGCCTGATTCTCCTGGCCGCGGCCGCCGTGGTTTCGATCGTCGCGGTCTGGCGCGTGCGCCGGGCGACGCTGGTCTCGATCCTGGCCCGGGCCGGCGGCGGGCATGCATCGCGCTCGAAAGCTCGGCGCGAAACAGCTGGCCGCCGGGCTCGTACCCACGCGCGTCCGTGGGCGCCGATTCGTCGCGTCAAAGGCGCGCCGATCGTGTGGAAGGAGTTGTGCCGGCCTTTGTTCCCAACGCGGTTGCGCGCCGTTGTCACAGTTGGCGTCTCGGTGGTTGCCGTTGCGGTCATGAGTGCGGCGTTGGTGTTCGCGAGAGGACCGGTCGGCTTTGCTTTTTTCGTTCTGGCTCAAATTCTTCAACTGCTGTTCATCGTGCGTTTGGCCGCTTCGGCCGCGAGCGCCATTACGCGAGAGAAAGAGGCCCGCACCTGGCCGATACTCCTAATGACGCCGCTGGACAACAGGGAAATCGTCCGGGGCAAGGTCGTCGGAGTCTTTCGCTGGAATCTATGTTTGCTGATTCCCCTCTGTGTGCTCTACCTGCTCGGCTACGTGCTGAGCCCGCCCACCGCGGGAGACCTGATACGCCTGGCCGTTTCTGTGGGCTCGCTCGTCTTCGGTCTGGCGGGCAGTATCGTGTTTCTGCTCGGTCTCGGTATGTATCTCAGCGTCCGATTGAAGACGACCGCTGCGGCCGTCGCGGCCACGCTCGGGATCTACATCGCGCCGAAATTCTTCTGCTGCGGAGGCCTGAGTCCGCTTCTCTTCTGGTCCGTGCGTCACGCCGGCCCCCCGGGTACGCAAGGGCCCCTGGGAATGCTCCTCATTCCGCTGCTGTTGGCAGTTGGCATCGCGACAGTCTATGGCGGCTTGGGCTGGCTTTTCGTGCGTGCCGCGACGGGGCGACTGCGGCGTAACGTCTTTGGATGAGAATACTTCATGACGATAGATGTGAAGAAATTCCGTGTCTTCGGTCTTGAACGGGTCCTGCCGAAGGTCCTGAAGCGGGGCTGGCTGACGGGGCCGATCCTCGACAAGGAGCTGCGCGTCTCGTCCCGGCGCCGGCGCAACTACGTGCTGCGGTCCCTCTACGTGCTGCTGCTGGGGATCTTTGTGGCGGTGGTTTGGGGTGGCGTTGCGGAACACGGGGGCAGTGCGGCGTTTCAGCAGGCGCAGATGGCCGCGGCGGGCAAACGCATCGTCATGACGATCGTGTGGTTCCAGTTCATCGCCACGCAGGCGTTGGCGATTATCATGCTCAGCACCGCCATCAGCGACGAGATCTACCATCGCACGCTCGGCCTGCTGATGACCACGCCGGTCAACAGCGTTCAGATCGTCCACGGCAAGATCGGCAGCAAGTTGCTCCAGTTGATCCTGCTGCTGGGCATTATGCTGCCGATGCTCGCCATCGTGCGGCTCTTCGGGGGCGTGTCCCTGCAATACGTCCTGTCGAGTTTCTGCATTACCCTGACGGCGGCGCTTTTCGCCGCAGCGCTAAGCCTGTCTGGCTCCATTACGAATCGTCGGGCCTATACCGTGATCATTCGCACCGCCTTCGTGCTGGGAAGCTTGTACTTCATCCTGCCCGGTGCGGCCATGGCCGTGTGGGGCGTTCTTCTGCCGCGATTCGGGCTTTTCCCGGCGGCCCGCTCCTTCGGCTCGGTCTGGTCCGAGAAGCTGTTGATGCACGTGAATCCCTTCTACGCCCTCTGGGCTACGACGCGTGAGATGCTCTCTCCCGGCGCGGCGCCGGGATTTCACTGGCCGCTTCATTGCGCCGTCATGCTCGGCGCTTCGGCGCTGATCCTGGGCCGGGCGGTGGCCATCGTGCGAAAAGTGGCGCTGCGCCAGGCGACCGGGCAGCTTCTGTTACGACCGAACACCAACACAATACCGCTGCGGATGCGCCGAGGCGGACGCCGCAAGAGCAACGAGAGTCGCCGGGGATTCGTCAAACGCGTGCAAGGTCCCGCCGTGGTCTGGAAGGAGCTGCGAGCCCCGTTCATCGAGGGGGTGGACGACAGGAACAGCTACATTGGCCTGACCGTGACTCTCGCCGCCCTCCTGGTGACCTACCTGATGACGGCCAGAGACGGGGCGCTGGACGAGAACTTCGCCCACGTCTCGTACGGACTGCTCTTTGTCTTCATGGGCTCGGTTTTCAATATCGTCTTCTCGGCGACGCGGATCACGACGGAGAAAGAATCGCAGACCTGGCCGTTGCTGCTGGCGACGCCGCTGAGCGACTGGGACCTTCTGCTGGGCAAGGCGGTCAGCTCGTTTCGGCGCTGCCTGCCGATCTGGGTCCTGCTGGCCGGACACGTCTTCCTGTTCGTTCTGATAGGATATATCCATCCGATTGCGATCTTTCACCTCCTGATCGTTGTCGCCTGGCTAAGCTGTTTCATTACCGGCGCGGGCCTTTACTTCAGTACTCGTTTTCGTCGCACCACCTCGGCGGTGGTGGCGAGTTTCTCGCTGGCACTGGCACTGTGGGCGGTCGGGCCGATCTTGGCCGGACTGATCAGCGCCGCGGCCAACCGGGGGGACCCGATTGAGAAATACCTGTGGACGCATCCGGCGGTTCAGACCGAGCTGGTCATGGCCGGGGCCGGCGGAAAGCGAAACGCCGACCTGCCCGCGGGGTCACTCGACTACGGCTCCGAGCACGTCATGTTCAACATGGGTCGGCGCACGTTTGACGTCCACCGCATGACCAGCATCCTGGCCGTCACGGCCTTCCTGTACATACTGCTCGGTTTGTTTTTCTTCTGGCGGGCGAAATGCCGGCTCCGGCGAAACGTCTTCTGACGTCGGCCTGGTCCCCGCGCCGGCGCCCGCAGCGGCGTCGTTCTTGCGGTGCACAGCGCGGGGCGCTATACTGATGAGCAACGACGTTGAGAATTGAGGTGACACGTTGGTGACGATACGGATTTGGATGTACCGGGCTTGGGAGCAGGGGGTATGAGTCTGCTGTTCGACCGGCTCCTGGGCCTGCTGCGCCTGTCCTGGTTGACGGGCCCCATCTTCGACAAGGAGCTGCGGGTCTCCAGCCGGCGCCGCCGGAACTACGTGCTGCGTTTTGTCTACGTGGCCGCCTTCACCCTCTGCCTGGGCATGATCTGGCGGGGGATGGTCTCCGAAGGAAGTTCCTCCGTCTATCAAAGCTCGCGTCGGGCCGAGGCCGGCAAGTTCATCGTTGCCTTCGTCGTCTGGTTCCAGTTCATTGCCGCCCAGATCGTTGCCGTGGTCATGCTGAGCACGTCTATCAGCGACGAGATTTACAACCGCACGCTGGGGCTGCTGATGACGACGCCCGTGAACAGTTTCCAGGTCGTTTTCGGCAAGTTGCTCAGCAAGCTGCTGCAATTGATCCTGCTGCTGGCGGTGACGCTCCCGCTGCTTGCCATTGTGCGGGTTCTTGGCGGGGTGCCCTGGGATTTTGTTCTGTGCGGCCTGTGTGTGACGCTGGCGACCGCGGTCTTCGTCGGCTCGCTGAGCCTGTTCTTTTCCATATTCACGCGGAAGGCCTATCGCGTCATTACCACGACCGTGTTCACCATGGGCGTGTTGTTTGCCATTGTGCCGCTGGTATCATCGTTGCTGGTGAACCAGGCGGGGGCCCGCAGCGTTTTCATGGGCGCGGTTTCGTATGTGAATCCGTTTATGCAATTATTCGCGGCAACGATGGGCTTGATGACCGCACAACCGATCGGCTTTCAGGTCTGGCCCGTGTATTGCGGTGTTGCGCCGGGCGTCTCGGCGCTGTTGCTGTTGCTGGCGACGGTCTTCGTTCGCCGGGCGGCGCTGCGCCAAGCGGTCGGCCAGGGCCCGCTGTTTGCCGGCGACGCGGCAAAATCCCGGCGCCGCGCGCGCCGGGCGGAATCGGTGCGGCGTGTCGTGGGGCCCGCCGTGTTGTGGAAGGAGCAACGCTCGCCTCTGCTCGGCAAGCGCAAGAAACTCACGGCCATCGGCATCTGCGTCACGGTCGGATTCGTCCTCTTCACGTATGGTCTCTGCGCCAAGCAAGACATGCTCGACGAGCAAGGGGTGCAGGCATCCTACGTGCTGATCTTCACGGTTCTCGGCATTCTGTACTCGATCGTGCTGCCGGCCACGTCCATTACCACCGAGAAGGAATCGCGCACCTGGGCGCTTCTGCTAACGACGACGGTGGGCAATTGGGAGGTTGTCTGGAGCAAGTTTGTCGGCGGGCTGCGGCGCTGCCTGCCGACGTGGCTGCTGTTGTTTGGCCATCTGGCGATCTTCGTATCGGCGGGGATCATTCACGGCATCGCCTTGGTGCAGCTCGCGCTTCTGGTCGTCTGGCTGACGTTCTTCCTCTCGGCCACCGGGCTGTACTTCAGCTCGCGGTTTCGCCATACCACCACGGCGGTCGTTGCCAACATGACCCTGGCGGTGGGACTCTGGGCGCTCATCCCGCTGTTTCTCGGAATCGCACTGGCGATGAGCGACGCCGGACGCGATCTCTGGGAAGTGTACGTGGATCTCAATCCGGTTGTCCATACCGCGGTGATTGCCTCGGCCACCACCAACCCGGGCGGCCTGGGCTTGTACGATTGGATTCAGGGAGGCATGCGCGATGTCACCTCCGCCATGGGCTGGATCGCGCTGACCTTCCTTTTGTACGTCACGGCGGGCCTTCTATTTCTCTGGCGAACCGCCGCCCGCCTCCGCCACCATCCCTTCTGAGGCCCTTGCACACGAATCGCCCGCCTCGGCGGTCGCGCCGTTCTGCCCCCATACGGCTTCCTCGCTGAAGGCCCGCGCCATCACCTGGAAAGGGAAAACCCACGAGGTCCCTCGTGCATTGAGTTTTCGACGAGCTATACCGCGCAGGTGGGTTGTTGTGCGGAAAAAGCGGGCGATGGGATTCGAACCCACGACGTCCAGCTTGGGAAGCTGACATTCTACCACTGAATTACGCCCGCGTATCAGCGTACTGCGCCGTGTATTCTATCGGCCGCTTGGCGGGGCGTCAACAGGAAAAAGGGCGGGCAATTCCCGCGTCTCACGCCGATGACGTAAACCTTGGAAATGAAAAGGATTACGTCTCTTGCAATGGATTCGCACGGCCTTCAAATCAAAGAGCACAATGCAAGGATCAAGATTCCCCCGGCCTGCCGGGATGGAAGCATCCGCATGGGCCACAGCCGTTGGGATTGATTCTTTAAGGCTCATCCGGTTTTCGGATACTTCCGTGTCTCCTGGGGGCTCTGCCCCCAAACCCCCGGCATTTGCCGCTTTGGACCAATGACATGAAGATCGCCGCGGGTGTGCCCCTCGGCGCGAGCGGTCGTGGCGGATACGCGGGGCCCGCTGTTGTGGAGGATATGGCTTTGGGAGCAGGCACGCCGAGCGCCGGAGCAACCCGGGGCATAGACGATGTGATCGTTCGCGGTGGCATCGCCTCGCTCATATCATGCTGCTGGCGCAAAGCGAAAAATGCCAGGGGTCCGGGGACAGCGTCCCCAGTCTTTGCCTGGTGTCGATTCAAAAGTACCCGAAAACCGGATGAGCCTTATTTATGATTGATCATTTTTTGCGAACCGGGGCGAGGGAATCGCCCATGCTCCCATCCACTCATCCACCCATTTACTCCTCTACCAAAACACGTACATGTTTTTTCTTGACACCAAAACCATTTGTCTGTATTTTAGCAATACAACACAATCGTAAATTGTAAATACCAAATACCCAATTAGGAGGGCCAGTTATGGCTACGCAGGCACAGATTCAGGCGAATCGGTTGAACGCGGAGAAGTCGACGGGGCCGCGGACGGCCGATGGCAAGCGAAAAGCCTCGCAGAATGCTCTCAAGCATGGTTTGCTGGCGCAGACCATGGTGATTGCGGGCGAAGACGTGGGGGAGTTTGAGTTCTATCGGGACGAGTTGTTGGGCGAGCTGTCGCCGGCGGGAGCGGTGGAGTCGGTATTGGCCGAGCGGGTGGTGAATCTGTCGTGGCGGTTGCGGCGGGCCGAACGGGCGCAGACCGAGGTGTTCGATGCGCTGTTGGCCAAGGACGCCGACTTCCCGTTGCCGAGGCTGAGGAAATCGCTCCGGACGGGGGATGATTCGGCCGTCCCCGTGGAGGAAACGCCGCTGGGCCGGGCGGTGGTGCGCGATTTCACCTATGCCCGGGTCCTGGACCGGCTCTCGATGTACGAACGGCGGATCGAGTACAGCTTGTACAAGAGCATGAGCGAGTTGCGAAAGTTGCGTCAGATGCGCGAGGTCCAGTTGGGGACAAAGAGCCCGCTGCGCGCGGACGAATGGTGGGGCAAGCCGCACCCTACGCGTGCGACGGCGGAGACGACGGGAGCCGACGAGTGCTGGGACAAGCCCCACCCTGCATGTGCACGCGAGGCCGCAACGCGCCAAACGAAGCCAATGGGACCCGCTGGGGACGCTCAGAACGCCGCTCGTCCGGAGACGCGGGACTATCGCAGGCATGAAAACCGGGCTGCTGGGCCTGTCAGCAGGGAGGCGGGCAGCGATTGCGCCAAACGAAGCCAATGTGCGATCGGATGAGCCTGGACGAACAGGGCGATTTGCGGACCGGCTCGATGGTCCGTGCTTGGGGCCCGGAAATGGGATCGGGCGGGGCGCGGGCCGGGGGCCGGCGATGCGGTGCTGACGGAATCGAGACGTCGAGCTTGCCAAACGTCACGCAAACTGGCATGATGAGGGGGCTGACGACGGTCCTTTATGTGCGGCGGCGATCTCGTTACGTTACGACCGAAACGCCGCTCGTCCTGTGGAGGAAATGACGATGCCGAAAGAAACAAGCACGCGGAGGCAATTCTTGAGGGATGCAGCGCTGTCCGGCATGCTGGCGGTGGCGTGGCAGGGCCGGGCCGCCGGCAATGCGACGCAGCGGCAGCGGATCGAGGCGGCGCTGCCGAAAGAGGCGTACGTCCAGCCGCGCCGGCCGCGGAGATTGCTGATTTTCGACGGCAACGTGGGCTACGGCGGGCACGCCTCGATTGCGACCGCCAATCTGGCCTTCACGCGCATGGGCGAGAAGACGGGAGCCTTTGCAACCGAAATCAGCCGGGACCCCGCCGTCTTCAGATCTGAGAGTCTCAAACGGTTCGACGCCGTCTTCTTCAACAACAACGTGGGCAACCTCTTCGAAGACCCGTCTCTGCGACAGAACCTGATCGACTTCGTCTACGGCGGCGGGGGCCTCATGGGCGTTCACGGCACGACGGTGGCCTTCACGCGGTGGCCCGGGGCCCACGAGGACTGGCCGGAATTCGGCATCATGCTCGGCGCGCGCGGAGCGAATCACTACGACAACGACGAGCACGTTTTCATCAAGCTCGACGACCCGGGCCATCCTCTGAATCGGCCCTTCGCGCCGAACGGCTTCGACTACCGTGACGAGTTCTTCCGCGTGCACGGCCCCTATTCGAGGGACCGGGTCCGCGTGCTTTTCAGCATCGACACGGACAAGACGAAGCTCGACGGGCAGCCACGCGGCAACTGCCACCGCGAGGACGGCGATTACGCGTTGGCGTGGGTGCGGCAGTACGGCCGGGGGCGAGTCTTCTACTGCACCATCGCGCACAACCCGTATGTCTTCTGGGACGCGCGGATGCTGGAGTTTTACTTAGCCGCCGCCCAGTTCGCTTTGGGCGATCTGGCGGGGCCCACGGCGCCCAGCGCGAAATTAACGCCGGCCGTGCGGGCGCGAGAGCAGCTCGGCTGGCGCCTCGGCCTGCCCCCGGGCCTGAACGTCACGCTGTTCGACCAAATCGACCGCGCCGCCGAGCTGGACGTGCTGTATGTCGAGGGCTCGAATCGACAGCAGGTCAGCTCCGAGATCGCCAAGAATTTCGACGGGCGGCTCAGCGACGACGAGCGACGAACGGTTCGTCTGAAGCTCGATGCCGCCGGAGTTCGCCTTCTGACCTATCGCCTCGATCGAACCCCGACGGAGCAAGCAGGCTGGCGCAGGGCGTTCGAGTTCGGCCGGAAGATGGGAGTCGAGGCCTTCATCGGCACCCCCCCAATCAGCGCCATGGATACGATTGAGAAGCTCTGCGACGAGTGCGACATCCGTTTCGCCCTTGACGACGGAGACAGTGACATAAGGCGGTTGCGTCGGGCCTGTCGCGGGCGCAGCGAGCGCATCGGAGTGTACGGTGATCCGGCCGCCTGGAAGCGCCGGGGTCTCGATCCCGTCGAAACCGTTGGCGCGCTTCGGAAACGTGTGACTGTCCTGCAAGTCTCCGACGGCAGCGACGCGGTCGTCAAGGAGGTCCATCGATTGGGGCTGACGCCCGTGATGTTCGGTGTCGGATCACGGACGGCAACTGCCGAGAGCATCGAGTGGTTCAACCAGATGAGTGTGCAACTTGCCAAGTGAGGTAGATCGTGACAGAGAAATCGGACAAGGCAACATCGCAGGCGCCGGCGATTACGCGCCGGGCATTTCTGGGTCACACGGCGGCGCTTTCGGGAGCGGCAAGCATCCCGTGGATCGTGCCCGCCTCGGCAGGGGGCGGCGAGGGCAGCGCGGCACCGAGCGAGCGCATTACCGTGGGCTTGATCGGCCACGGCCTGATGGGGCGGGGCCACCTGCGCCGCTTGGCGGGCGACCGCGAGGTGCAGGTGTTGGGCGTCTGTGACGTGGACCGTGTGCGGCGCGAGCAGGCCCGGCAGCGTGTGGAAGACACGTACGCCGCGAGGAATCCGGACGCAACATACAGCGGGTGTAGCGCCTACAACGATTACCGCGAGCTTCTGGCCCGCGACGATATCGATGCGGTGGTGATCGTGACGCCGGACCATTGGCACACGCCGGCATCCATCGACGCGGCGAAAGCGGGCAAGGACGTGTATTGCGAGAAGCCGATCTCGATCACGATCGGGCAGGGCCGCCGGCTGGTCGAGACGATGCGTCAGTACGGGCGCATCTTCCAGACCGGGACGCAGTACCGCTCGATTCCGATGATCCGGCGCGTGTGCGAGTTCGTACGCGGCGGGGGACTGGGGAAAGTCACGTCGGTCTTTACGCTGTGGTCCAGCCTGGCCGGGGCCTTCGGTCCCGCACGCTTTAAGCCACACACTGCGGTGTGGAACGATGCGAAGATCAGGGGTTCCTACGTGCCGCTGGATTTCGCCTTTCCGGCCGAGCCGGTGCCCGAGGGGCTGGACTGGGACCTGTGGGTGGGCCCGGCCGCGTGGCATCCGTACAACAACGTCTACCACGTAAATCCCTCACCCGGTGTCGTGCCCTGGTGCTTCTGCGAGGATTTCGGCGTTGCGTCGGTGACGTGGCACCACTCGCACAGCGCCGACGTGGTTCAGTATGCGCTAGGCGTGGAACGTAGCGGGCCGGTCGAGATCATTCATCCCAGCAGCGGGGACTACCCCACGCTGACCTTCAAATACGCCAACGGGACGCTCCTGCATCTGGTCGATCACTGGGGGATGGTCAAGGACGTGTACAAGGCGGTGCCGGCCACGGCGCGCCTGGCCGGCAACTTCGGCGGCGTCTTCGTCGGCGAAAGGGGCTGGCTCACCTCCATGTCCACCGGTGGACCCATCGAGGGCGGGCCGGCCGAGATCTTCGAGGAAATGAAGCTGCGCACCCGCCAGGTCAACATCGGCGAGAACGACCATCACGCCAACTGGCTCGACTGCATTCGCACCCGCCGCATCCCCAACTGCGACGAGGAGATCGGCCACCGCGGCGCGTCGCTGGGACACCTGGCGATCATCGCGTTCAAGCTGAAACGCTCTTTGAAATGGGACCCGGCTAACGAAACCTTCATCGGCGATGACGCCGCCAACCGATTGTGCCGGCGCGCGATGCGCGCCCCGTGGCACATCTGATGTGAAGTAGGATTGCCCTTTGCGCCGTGTGTCATCCTGAACGAAGCGCAGCGCAGTGAAGGATCTGGGCCGCGACCTCAAGAGACTTCCCGTTCGCAGGCCATCCCGGCGCGCCGGGATTCGCCTTCCGCTCAGGATGACAGAATCCTGAAGAGAACCGGCCGGCACACCCGTAAGGATATGCCGGCCGATGTGATTGACAACCGTGCTGCGATGCGAGTCGCAGCGAATGTCACCCGTGACGTTACACGAGCGGATCGCATCCGGTGGCGACGTCATGGAAGACGCCGGGGCCCGGCTTCATCTGACCCTGCTTGGGAACGATGTCCTGCTTGGACGCATTCATCAGCCACTTCCAGCTCAGGCGGCGGCCGGTGAAGGCGGACATGCGGGCGCCGATAGCCGTCAGGGTGCTTTCGGCAATGCGCTGGCCCTCATTGAGGACGTTGCCGCTGCGGATACTCTTGATCAGGTCGACGTGCTCCTGCTGCTGGCCGTTGACGTTCTTGCCCTCGTAACGCCAGGCGTTGTCGCCGGAGATGCTCATGCGGCAGTCGCTGGTGCCCTTGGTCCCGACGATCTTCTCGCCGTTGCGTCCGGTGCCGGGGCTGTGCCCGCTAAAGCTGAGGCAGCGGGCGCCGTTGGCGTAGCGGAACTCGGCGAAGATGTGATCCCAGATGTCGCCGTTGTACTTCTCCCAGGCGGCGTCACTGCCGTCGTTGTACTTGCGGCAGACGTCCTTGGCAGCTTTGATCTGTCCGTCGTTGAAGCTGCGCCAGCCGCGGCCGCCCATGGCGGTGATCTCGACCGGCGGGCCCTGGAAGCACCAGTTCAGCACGTCGATGTTGTGGATGTGCTGCTCGCAGATCTGGTCGCCGGAGAGCCAGGTGAAATGATACCAGTTGTGACATTGCCATTCGAGCTCGCTGAGGCCTTCCTGGTAGCCTCGGAACCAGATGCCGCCGCCGTACCAGTAGCACTGGCCGCCGGCCAGTTCGCCGATAGCGCCGTCGTGGATGCGCTTCATCAGCTCGACGCGGGCGAACTCGTGACGCCGCTGCGTGCCGCAGACGATCGCCAGACCCTTTTGCTTGGCGATGCGGGAGGCCTCCATGACTTCGCGGCAGCCGGCCACGTCGGTGGCGACGGGCTTCTCGGTAAAGATGTGCTTGCCGGCGTTGACGGCCGCGAGCATCTGCCGCCCGCGAAAGGCCGGGGCGGTCGCCATCAGCAGCAGGTCCGCCTCGCAGCGGGCCAGCTTCTCGTGACAGTCGAAGCCCCAGAACATGTGGTCGTCGTCGATCTTGACGCGGCCCTTGAACTTCTCGTCCCGTGCGATGCGGTCGCGGGTGCTGCGGACCTTGTTTTCAAACAGGTCGGCCAGGGCGATGACCTCGATCCCCGGGTCGGCCTGGAGGCACTGGCGCAGGGCACCGTTGCCTCGCCCGCCACAGCCGAGCAGGCCGATCTTGATCTTGCCCGTGCCCCGGGCGTGGGCGGCCTGACCGAGCGTCGCGGCCACGGCACCGACAGCGACGCCTGCGTTCGTCCTGGATTTGCCTTGGTTGCTCTGTGATGATGACATATTTGAAATCTCCTTCGTTCGGTGTCTTCGAGCCATTTTCTGGAGAACCAGCACGAGTCCGTCGCCGACTATCCCCGCCTCTTGTTCTTCTGCGGGAAGCCGGGCAACTGGTACTTGCCGGGCACCGCGAACGGCGGAACGGGCTTGGCATCGCTGAGCTTGAGGCCATCCGGCGGCAGCAGGTTCAGCGTGCATCGGCTCATGAACCACGACTGCTTGAACTGCTGTCGGGAGTAGGCCGACTCGCGTCCCATGATGGCGCAGAGCGTGCTGCCGGCGATGCGCTTGCCTTCGTTGAGGGGCCGCCCGGCGCGGATGCTCTTGATCAGGTCGGCGTGCTCCTGCACGTACGGATTCGGGTTCGGGCCTTCGTATCGCCAGGCGTTCTCGCCTTCGATGACGCCGGCACAGTTGCTCGTACCCTTGGTGCCGGCCACGCGCTCGCTGACGTTGGTGGTGGTGCCTTTGATCTGGCGGCACATGCTGATGGTGCGGACGTCGCCGGGATAGAAGAACTCGATGCCGAAGTGGTCGAAGATGTTTCCGTGCTCGGGTCCGGTGCGGAACTGCCGGCCGCCCTGGCCGTGCACCTGCTCGGGCAGGACGTCCTGGAAGGCCCAGTTGACCACGTCGATGTTGTGGACGTGCTGCTCGCAGATGTGGTCGCCCGAGAGCCAGGTGAAGTAGAGCCAGTTGCGAATCTGCCACTCGACGTCGCCCTGGCCCGGTTGACGGTTTTTGACCCAGAGGTCGCCCTGGTTCCAGTAGCACTGGGCCGAGACGATCTCGCCGATGGCGCCGTCGTGAATGCGTTTCATGGTCTCAACGTACTTCGGCTCGTGGCGGCGCTGGGTGCCGGCGACGATGGCGAGGCCCTTCTGGGCGGCCATCTCGGACGCTTCGATAACCATCTTGATCCCCGCCGGACAGACGGCCACGGGCTTCTCCATGAACACGTTCTTGCCTCGCCGAATCGCCTCGGCAAGCTGCGGCGGCCGGAAGCCCGGAGGCGTCGCCAGGATGACCAGGTTTACGTCATCCAGCGCCAGCAGCTTTTTGTACGCGTCCATCCCGACGAAGCACCGGCTATCGGGGACGTTGAACTTGTCCTTGAGGCCTCGAAGGCGGTCCTCAAAAGCATCGGCCAGGGCGACAATCTTCACGCCGCTGGAGGAACTGACGCAGTCGTTGGCGGCGCCCGACCCGCGTCCGCCACAGCCGATGACGCCGACGCGAATCGTGTCGCTGCCCTGGGCGTATGCCAGAGGAGCCATGCCCGTCAGGGCGACGGACCCGGCCATTGCTGCCGAACTCTTCAGGAGTTCTCGTCGTGTAAGTGCTTGTTTTTTCACCATAATAAGCTCTCCAATGCTGCTTCTACGGTAAATCGCTCCTTTCGCCTAAGGGCGCGGTTTCCCGAGACGACGATCCCGACCGCTATGCGAGCCGACCGGAAATGGACGCCGGCGGGGCAGTGCCTTCTGGGGCACGGAAACCAGAGCTACGAATACATCGATCATTTCTTTTGTAAGACGCTTTCTCACAGTAAATTATTGACGAATAAACCACGTATCGCCCGCAATTGCAAGCCTCTCGTGGCTCCGGGGCAAAAATCCCGGTCGATGGAGCGCGACTCACCGTCTGGCCTTGGCCACCTCGCGGCCGGCCAGACAGACCACGCTGCCGTCCTCGAGAGAGGCGAACAGGCGGTTGGATGCGGCGATCATACCGTCAAATACCGGGGGACAAGCGAGTTGCGCTTGCGCGAGCTTCTTGCCGTCGGCGGCGGCAACCGCCACGAGACGTGCGCCTCTGCGGGACTCGAACGCGGCGTATGGGTCTTTCGGATCCAGCACGTCGGGCGCCCCAGCCACGAACAGGATATCTGCCGCCTTGACCATCGCGCGAATGCGCACGGGCAGCCAGCACGTCCAGACCGGGGGTCTGGCCCGGGTATAGCCGATCATCTTGTCGAGCCCGAAGGCTTCGCTCTCCAGCTTTCGCACCTCGTTGCCTCTGGCGCGGGAGTAGTCCGATTGCGGCAGCCATCGCAGCGGCTCGCTCGAGCCCGCCTCGCCCACAATCTGCGGCTCGCTGGTATTGAGGTCGGCAAAAAGCAGGTACCCCTCGCGGGCCGGCATGAACATCGGGCTATGGACGTTGCGCCGGTAAAAAGTGCGCACGGCGTAGGTCTTCTCCTGGTCGACCACGAGAAGTTGCCCGGACTTGGAGGCCTGGTTGGCCAACTGAAAACCGGGCCAGCGCTTCGAGTACATCCAGAACGTGCGGTTGTACCACGACCCGTCGAGCAGCCCGGCGGTCGAGAAGATGTGCAAGCCCACGTCCTGAGCGCCCTTGCTCGAGAGGACCTTCGGCTTGACCTCTTTCAAATCGGGCGTCAGCTTCTTCTGACGCATGTAGAGCGATCCGCCTTCGCTGACGAGCACGTCGGAGCGGGCGCCGCCGACGAAGAAAGCCATGTCTCGATCGCTTTCGATGTTTCGGTGGGGTCCTTCCAGCACCGTCTTGTGGAGGATCTTGCCCGTGCGAGGCTGGAGCGCGTAGACGCGGATTCCGCCATCGAGATAGGTGGAGCGTCCGGCGGTGAAATAGGCAATGTCGTTGTCGACGAGAACGCTGCCATGCACGGGCCAGGCGGATTCGATCTGGTCGAAGGAGGCGACGCGGCGGTCGCGCGGGGCTGCCAGGAAGCGCCAGACGAGCCGGCCATCCGAGGCCCGCAGGCAGTATACCCGTCCGTCCCGGCAACCCAGTAATGCCAGGCCTTGATACAGGGTCGGGGGCGAATCGATGCGGCCGCCCGCGACGAAACGCCACGCCACCCCGCCGGTGGCCATGTCCAGGGCGTAGAGCGTGTGGGCGTCCGAGAGCGCGACGAACACTTTGCCCGCTGCGGCCACGGGGGCGGTGAGCCTGCCCTTGAGCGCGGCCTTCCAGCGGACCGTCAGGTCGGACGGAACCGTTGCCGTTGTCGTGCCGGTGCGGGCCCGATCGTGCCGGTGCGTCGGCCAGTCGCTCGCAGCCTGTGGCGTGGCATCGGTGACGGCGCCGTAGGCCAGGCCTTTCTCCAGACGCCGGTTATCCGCAACGAGCGGGCCCGCGTCGTTCGAGATGGACTTGAGCGCACCAAAGCCCAGGAACTTGGCTCCCGGCTGGCAGAAGCACTGATCCGGCGGCACGTACAGCAGCCCGTTGCACGGCATCATGCCGTACCGGCACGCGCCCCGCAGCCAGTTGTTCTGTCTGTGGTTATCGCCCTGGAAATCGAGGAATTCGGCGCCTTCGTAGGAACTGACGAGATACCGGCTGGTGGCCTTGTTTCGATAGCAGCGATGGTGATGCTCGGGGCTCCGCAGGTTCTCGACGAAAATCCGTTTTTCCTCCCGCCCGCTGCGCAGGTCCCAGCCCACGACCAGCGCGTTGGCGCTCTTGCCTACGGGTTTGCCATTGTCGTCGACGCACTGCATGCCCCGGTAGACCAATCCGTCAAGGACGAAGAGATCGTCTCCTTCAGCGCCGCGAATCGGTGTCGCCTTCTTTTGCCAGAGCGAGGTGCCGTCGGTTGCGTCGTAGGCCACAACCGATTTGCCGTCCTGCATCAGGACCACGTCGTCCACCGTCAACAACGTCCGCGGCCGAGTCATCTTGGGTCGGATCGTCCACAGCTCCCGGCCGGTCCGCAACTCCCGGGCGACCAGTTCGTTGCCGCTGAGGTGCACGATCCGCTCGTTGTCAATCGCCCACGAGAGGGGCCGGATCGCGCCGACCGGCTGCTTCCAGAGCACCTTCGCCGTGCGAACGTCCACGGCCACCAGAGACGGCGTCTCGGCCTCTTGATTCTCCGCAAAACGCGTATAAGCAACGACAACGCCCTGGCTCAGCAGGATCTCACGCGTGCCGCGCGTGGCGTCTACGGATGCAATGGTTTTCCCGGTGGCCGCATCGAGAATCGACAGCGGCGCCTCGTAGGCCAGCGTGGTGTAGAGCCGGTCGCCCTCGACGACGATGCGGCGCTGGTTCTCGTTCGGAACGTCCGTGCGTGCGGCCCGCAGCTTCGTCCAGTCCGTGCCCAGGTAGCGATTCAGGTTCCATTGACGCCAGCCCCACGCCTCGATCGATCGCTTCCAGAGCAGCTTGCCGTTGAACGCGTCGCGAGAGATGAGCGACCACCGGTCGGGCAACCGCTCGTCGGTAATGCCGATGAGGCCCTCGTCGAAGAGGTAGAACAGGCGACCGCCTCCCGAGACCGAGGCCTGAATGCCCGACGGCGTCTCGTGGCTGCGCAGCCACAGCGGAGGGGCGACCCACTGGAGGCCTCGGGGCGGGCCGACCCGGGCGTCGTCGGCCACCGCGTTGTTGCTTGCATCGTGGAGAAAGTGCGTCCACTGGTCGATGTTCTCGGGCCAGGCTTTGACGTCCTTGTGCCAGCGGCCTTCGCGCTGGAAGCAGACGGCTCCACCCGGCGCCAGGACGCGCATGATCTCGCCTTTCGAGACCTTACCGGTTTCCTGCACGACAACGAGGTTGATGAGATTGTATGCATAGGGCAGGGTCGGCGCCGAGAAGGTCTCAACGGAAACGGGGCCGTACAGACCCTGCGCCTGGATGTAGTCTCTGGCGTTCTCGACGCGGGCCGGGTCGGAATCGAGCCCGTGAACCGTGAAGCGATCGTCGGCGTGGAGTGCGGCGGTCAATCGGCCGTCGCCGCAGCCCAAATGCACGACAATGCCCCCTTGCACGCCGGTGATACGGAGGATTTCCGCGGCCTGTGCCTCGGCAGGGGGGGCTTTGGCCCGTCCGGCGCAAGCCGGCAGAATTGCGACCAGGAGCATCAGCGTCAACGAATGGAACGTACAAGTACATTTCATGCGAAACCTCCATCAAAGCCGGCCGCTCGCGCGCGGCGTCCAGGGATTCGACAGCATACCAAAATCCGGCTCGATTTCAAGGCTGCCACCCGCATACCAGGATATTCTCCCAGGCGGGCAGGCTACTTGAATTTTCGCGGTCCAGCGGGTAACATAGGGGGCCGATTGGGGTCTGCCCCGGCAATCCGGCCGTAGCCGATTGCCAGGGAAGGCCGGCCGGTGCTGTAACAGGATAAAGGTTACAAAGTCTTACCGACAAAGGAGGCAACATGGAACAGGCAAACGAATCGGGCAAGGTCACGGGCACAACGCGACGGGATTTCCTGAAGACGTCCACGGCGGTGGCTTCGGTGGCTGCATTAGGTCTCAGCAGCCGGGTCCACGCCGGCGGCAGCGATATCATCAAGGTCGGTATGATCGGTTGTGGAGGGCGCAACACCGGCGCCGCGGCCCAGGCCCTTACCGCCGACGCGGGCGCCCGGCTGGTCGCCATGTGCGACATTTTCATGGAGCGCGTCAAAAGCAAGCGGTCGATCCTGAAGCAGCAAAAGGGCGATCAGGTCATCGCCGACGACGATCACTGCTTCGCCGGTTTCGACGGTTACAAGCACGTGATCGAGGCGTCGGACGTGGTGGTGATCGCCAACGCGGCCAAATTCCACCCGCTGCACGCCTTCACGGCGATCAACGCGGGCAAGCACGTCTTCGTGGAGAAACCGCACGGGATCGACCCGGCCGGGATGAAACTCATGCGAAAGGCGGCCGAATTAGCCAAACAGAAGGGCCTGTGCCTCGTTTCCGGTCTTCACAGCCGCTATCACACGGGCTACGCCGAGACGGTCAAGCGAATCCACGACGGCGCCATCGGCGACGTCGTTGCGGTCGAGGAGAACTTCCTGCGCGGCCCCTACGGCGTGATCGAGCGCAAGGAGGGGCTGTCGGAGGTCGAATGGCAATGCAGCACGCAATACCACTTCCGCTGGCTTTGCGGCGACGACGTGCCCCAGTCGCTGGTGCACAACATCGATCGCTCCCGCTGGGCGATGCAGGACCAGACGCCGGTCAAGTGTCACGGCCTCGGCGGTCGCTCGTCCATGACCAAGCCTATCTACGGCGACGTCTTCGACCACCATTCGGTGGTGTACGAGTTTGCCAATGGCGTGCCCATCTACGCCTTCTGCCGCACCACCACCGGCTGCTACAACAACTCCTCCAGCACCATCCTGGGCAGTAAGGGCAGGGCCAGCATCACGGGCTGCCGCATCTGGGGCGAGAACGAGTGGCGCTGGAGCGGCCGATGCAATCCCTATCAGATCGAGCACGACGTGCTCTTCAAGGGGATCCGCTCGGGCGAGCCCGTCAACAACGGCGATTACATGGTCGCCAGTACGTTGACCACGATTATGGGGCAAATCTCGTGCTACACGGGCAAAGAAGTGACCTGGGAGAAGATCAAGGCCTCCGACTTTTACTATCCGCCCAAGGCGGAAGATTGTCATGATGGAATGGAGCCGCCGGTCAAGCTGGCCGCCAACGGCAGTTATCCCGTTCCGGTGCCGGGCCAAACGAATCTGATTTGACGTGATCCCGGCGGGCAGGTGCCCGTCGGGCTGTAGCATGTACAGACATGTTTTGAGGAGATTGAACGTGAAAATACGTAGAGCATGGACACATATCCTTCTGGCGATCGTGGCCGTCGGCGTCCTCGCGGCGACCGGCGCTGCGACGGCCGAGGAGAAACTGCCCAAAAAGTACACCGAAACGATCACGACGAAAGAGGGCGAGAAGCTCTCTCTCGATATGGTTCTGATCCCCGGCGGCACATTCACGATGGGCAGCCCGGCGGGCGAGGCTGACCGGGCCGATCATGAGGGCCCTCAGCACAAGGTGAAAATCAGCCCATTCTATATGTGCACGACGGAAACGACCATCGATCTGTTCCTGGCCTACTACCAGGAAACGGGCACCGCCAAGAAGGATTTCCTGGACGTTCAGGAGTCGCAGAAGAACGACAAGCCGGCGGTCGAGGGCGTGGACGCCGTCTCGGGCCCGACGCCGGTCTATGGCGACATGACGATGGGCTTCGGCAAGAAGCATCCCGCCATGGCCATGACCTGGCACAACGCGATGACGTTTTGCCAGTGGCTGTCGCAGAAGACGGGCAAGACCTACCGCCTTCCGACCGAGGCCGAGTGGGAATACGCCGCCCGGGCCGGCAGCGACAAGACGTTCGGCGTTAGCGCCAGTGCCGACGGACTCGAAGAGTACGCGTGGTACCTGGACAACGCGGACATGGAGCCGCACGCGGTGGCCAGCCGTAAGCCCAACGCCTGGGGGCTCTACGACATGCTGGGCAACGTGCAGGAATGGGTCCACGATTTTTACAGTCCGACCGCGTATCAGGAGACGGCCGGGAACCCGTCGGCCGTCAATCCGAAGGGGCCCGAGAGCGGTGAGGTGCATGTCGCTCGCGGCGGATTCTACGACAGTGAGGCCCCGGCGCTGCGCTGTGCGGCCCGCGCCTTCGAGGAAGACTGGTGGCGCATGAACGATCCGCAGATTCCAAAGAGCATCTGGTGGCTGCCTCAGATGGATTTGATCGGTTTCCGCGTGGCCGCTACGGTCGATGGCAATGCCAATAAGTAAGACACAAGAGAATAGACGTCGGCGGGCCGGTACTGCCGGCCCGCTGTTGCTCCTGGCGCTGTGGGCGTTGGCGTTGCCGGCCGATTCTGCGATCGCGCAGCGAGGCGTCGTGGCGATGCAGGAGAAGGCCCGCTTCAACGCGCTGGCGTTCGCGCCGGGCGTCAGCGGGGAATATACGTTCGATACGGGTCTCCTGCGCGGCAAGCTGCGGCGGGGCGGCAAGTCCCTCGGTTTATCTGAGGTCGTGTCTGCCCCGTCGGGCGCGAGGGTGGACCGAGGCGTTGGGATACTCAGCGTCTATCGGGTCTTCACAACCAACCACCGATACTGGAGTGCCGGCTGGGATCGGCCCAGCACCGCTCGGCTCCTGTCCGACGGCGCCGTTGCGGTCACGTGGCCCGCCGCCGACGGACGTCCGTTCGAGTTGAGCACCGTATATCGCTGGAACAACGCGCGGACGCTCGATGTCGAAACCACCGTCAAGGCCGAGAAAGACCTGAAGAATTTCGAGGTCTTCCTCGCGTCGTATTTCCACGAGAGTCTCCGCTCGCCTTTCGTGTACGTTCAGAAGAATCCCGAGGCGTCGGAGAAGCCGGGCTTTTTGCCGGCGCGGAAGTCCTTCGGCTCCTGGCAGATGTTCCCGCGCAACGACGCGGTCGTTGACGTCATTCGGGACGGACGCTGGACGAAGGAGCCGCATCCGGTGGACTGGGCGATCATGCCGCACTTGGCCGCTCCCGTCTGCGTGCGACGCGGCGACGCGACGGACGTGACGGTGATTCTCATGGCGCCGCCGAAGGATTGCTTTGCTATCGCCACACCCTACGAGGGCGAGGGACATTATTCGCTGTACCTGTCCCTCTTCGGCCGAGATGTCAAGGCAAGCCGGACCGCAACCGCGCACGCGCGTCTGGTCGTGACGACGGGGGCCTCCGATGCGCAGGTGCTGGCCCTCTATAAGCAATACATGAATCAGCGTGGAACCTCGGGACGCTGATTAACAACGTGGGAGCGAAGCGCGATGAAGCATCTTGCGACGCTGTTATGCATTCTCCTGTCGACTGTGACGCTCGGCGCGGAAAAGACGGTCTTCCATTGCGATTTCGACCGGGTCGCGACGCCGGGCAGCAGCGAGGGCAGGTTGGTCGCCGGCTTCGAGCAGAGCCGGTCGTTGTTGATCGAGCGGACCGAGCCCGGTTCGTACAGCCGGCGGTTTCCGCTGCCGGCCGAGGCGTTCAAAGAGCGTTTCGCCACGCTGCACGCGGTCGTCAAGGCGGAAGACGTCTCGCAACCGCCCAAGCCGTGGAACGGCATCAAGGTCATGCTGGTCCTGGAGACCGCCTCCGGCGCCAGGCACTATCCGCAGATCCCCATCCCCGCCGGCACGTTCGACTGGAAGGCAATGCGTCACACGATTCGCCTTCCCGCCGATATCAAGAGCGCCGTGCTGGTCGTCGGTCTTGAGGAAGTTAGCGGTCGCGCGTGGTTTGACAATCTCGCGGTTGTCGTGGGCAGGCCCGAGAGAAAAGGGCGGCGCAGTGCCATCCGGTTCAGAGGTCACGACCTGCCGCGCTTGCGCGGCGTCATGTATGGGCCAAGGTTTCGGGAGAGTGACATTCGCGACCTGGCGCTGACGTGGAACGCCAACCAGATTCGCTGGCAACTGAACTGGACGCCGATGAAGCAGGCCGAGGAGTGGGCCCGCGACCTGGAGGCTTACGACCGGTGGCTCGACGGCGCGCTGGCCGAGTGCGACAAGGCCCTGGCGGCCTGCGAGAAGTACGGCATCAAGGTCCTCGTGGACCTGCACACCCCTCCCGGCGGCCGGGCCCAGGGCGGCGTCTGCCGCATGTTCCAGGAGAAACGCTATCAGGACAAGCTCGTGACGGTATGGGACCGAATCGCCCGGCGCTACAAGGGACGTCGCGTCGTCTACGCGTATGACCTGCTCAACGAAGCGGTGGAAGGTACGGTGGCCGACGGCCTTCTGAACTGGCGCGACCTCGCCACGAAGGCGGCCCAGACGATCCGAGCGGTAGATCCGGGCAAGCCCGTTGTCTTCGAGCCGAGCCCCTGGGGCGGGCCCGACGGCTTCGACTGGCTCGAACCGCTGGATCTGGACCGGGTGATCTACAGCTTTCACATGTACAGGCCGCACAGTTTCACGCACCAGGGCGTTCACAATGATCGGACCGGGATCGCCTATCCGGGTCCCATTGACGGCGAGCGATGGGACAAAGAGAGACTGCGCGAAGAGATGCGGCCCGCCATCGAGTTTCAGCAGGCCTTCAACGTGCATATGTATGTCGGCGAGTTCAGCGTCATTCGCTGGGCGCCGGGCGACAGCGGCTATAACTATCTGAGAGACGTCATCGACTTGTTCGAGCAATACGACTGGGATTGGTCGTACCACGCCTTCCGGGAATGGGACGGCTGGAGCCTCGAGCACGGCCCCGACCGCAACAACCGCCGCCCCACGGACACACCGGGAAACCGCATGCAACTGCTCCTGCACTGGTTCCAGAAAAACCAACGTCCCTGACGGGAAGCCAAGGATCGGGAAAAAGTGCTTGTGAATCGGTGGCGGGCGGGGATAATGGGAGGCTGTGCGGCCCGGAAAGGTGCGGGCCCGAGAGCAAACCATGACTCCAGGATTACAAGGAACCACCTGCAATAGACATCCTTCAGTAGGAGACAACCCACCATGAGTGAAAGCACGGAGAAGAGCACGTCGCGTCGTGACTTCCTGAAAACCACCGGCCGGGTCGCCGCCGTCTCGGCCGTCAGCGCGGGCATCGTCCCGCGCATGTACGCCGCACCGAACAATACGATCCAGGTGGCTTTGATCGGCTGCGGCGGCCGCGGTTCCGGCGCCGCCTCCGACGCCTTGTCCACCAAGGACGGCCGGCTCAAGCTGGTCGCGATGGGCGACGTTTTCGAGAACCGCCTCAAGAGCAGCTATACGAACCTGAAGAAACGCCACAAGGACAAGGTGGACGTGCCCGAGGGACGCAAATTCATCGGCTTCGACGCCTACAAGAAGGCGATGGATTGCCTGCGCCCGGGCGATATCGCGATCTTCACCACGCCGCCGGCTTTCCGCTGGGTGCATTTCACCTATGCCATCAAGAAGGGCCTCAACGTCTTCATGGAGAAGCCCGTCACGGTGGACGGCCCCACCACCAAGCGAATGCTCGAACTGGCCAAGAAGGCCGATGCCAAGAACCTCAAGGTCGGTGTGGGATTGATGTCGCGTCACAGCCGGGCGCTGCAGCAGCTCCACCAGCGCGTCCAGGACGGCGAAATCGGCGACATCGTTCACATGCGCGGCTACCGGATGCACGGTCCGGTCGGCTTCTTCGCGTCGCTGCCCAAGCCCGCCGGCATCAGCGACCTGCTCTACCAGATCCAGCGCTTCCACAGCTTCATCTGGGCCAGCGGCGGTAACTACAGCGACTTCTACATCCACATCGTCGACCACCTCTGTTGGATGAAGAACGCCTGGCCGGTCAGCGCCCAGGGCCTGGGCGGTCGCCATTATCGCCAGAGTCCCGAGGGCGTCACGTACGTCGACCAGAATTTCGACACCTACGCCATCGAATACGCGTTCGCCGACGGCACAAAATTCAATCTCGACGGACGCTGTATGAACGGCTGCAAGAACATCTACAACAGCTATATCCACGGGAGCAAGGGCAGCGCCATCGCCTCCAAGAGCGGCGATTACGGGCCGCCCTCAAGCACGTACCGGGGCCAGAAGCCGGATAAGGCGAGCTTGATCTGGGAATCGAAGATCCCCTTCGACCAGCGCAATCCGTACCAGAATGAGTGGAACGATCTGGTCGACGCCATCCGCAACGACACGCCGTACAACGAGGTCGCCCGCGGCGCGATCGCGAGCATGGTCACGTCGATGGGCCGGATGGCCGCTCACACGGGCCAGGAGATCACCTACGAAGACATGCTCAACTGTCCGCACGAGATGGCGCCGGGCCTGGACAAGCTGACGATGGATTCGCCGGCACCGCTGGTGGCGGACGCCAAGGGCCGGTATCCGATTCCGCAGCCGGGCATCGTCAAAGATCGCGAATACTAAGACGTTGCGTAGAGTTCGCCTGTCATGAACGATTCGCCGCTGGTCTCGGCTCCTCCGAACCAGCGGCTTTCCCTTTTTCATGTGCTTGGTATTGCCCTGGACGAAACCGTGAAAGTCGAATAGCCGGCTGGAAGGCAACACGGTCCGCTCGATCATCCGAACCGTCGGGCCGTCTGTCAGGTAGAGATATCCTACAGACGCCCTGATCTACCCTGTCTGACGGTGGCCGGGGCGGGTGACATTGCGTATTCGGGTGCAAATCGAGCGCACAAGCGTGGTGGTGAGTCGGTGAAGGTTATTACCGTCAACAATATCAGCAAGACGTTCGGCAAAGTTTGTGCCGTGTGCGGTCTGAGCTTCGAGGTGGAGGCCGGCACCTGCTTCGGGCTGCTGGGGCCCAACGGCGCGGGCAAGACCACGATGATGAAGATGATCTACGGCAAGGCGCTGCGCGACCGGCGGTGTGCCGGGACCATCGACGTCTTTGGATACGATCCGGCCCGCGACGAGCTCGCCATCAAGTACGTTTCGGGCGTCGTGCCCCAGGAGAACAACCTCGACGATGAGCTCAACGTAATTCAAAATCTGATGATCTACTCCAAGTTCTATGCTTTGCCCGCTCACGTCGCCCGCGAACGGATCGGGGCACTGCTGGATTTCCTGGAGCTGTCGGACAAGGTTAAAGCGAAGATCAAGGAGCTATCCGGCGGGATGAAACGACGGCTCGTCATCGCGCGGGCTCTGCTGAACAATCCACGTCTGTTGATCCTCGACGAGCCCACGACCGGCCTGGACCCCCAGGTGCGGCATCTGATCTGGGACAAGCTCAGGCAGCTTCGCGCCCAGGGGACCACCATTGTTTTGACCACGCACTACATGGAGGAGGCGTTTCAGATTTGCGATACGGTTCTCATCATGGACAAGGGCCATAAAGTTCTCCAGGACCATCCCCGCCGCCTGCTGGAGGCCAATATCGAGCCTTACGTCCTGGAAATGCCCATTACCGACGGGACGCCGGCGCTGGCGGCCGAGCCTCCGGGTGAGGGAATCCGGGTCGACCGCACCGAGGGAACCGTGCGATTCTACGCCGCGGACGTCGCACTGCTCAAAGACCTTGCCGACAGGCTGCCCGACCAAAACTACTACCTGCGACAATCCACGCTCGAGGACGTTTTCCTCAAGGCAACCGGGAGGGCTCTCAATGAGAAGCAATGAACCGGTCGCCTACCCGAGATTGGCTCGTCGATTGTTGAGCGTCTGGTATCGCCATCACCGCGTTTATACCAAGAACCTCCTGAGCAACGGGCTGCCGCCCTTTCTTGAGCCGTTGCTGTTTCTGCTCGGCGTGGGTCTGGGCCTGGGAAAGTACATTACCGAGAGCATGGAAGGGCTGGCCTACATCGAGTTTCTGGGGACCGGGCTCTTGGTAACGACCGCCATGTTCACCGCGGCCTACGAGTGCACGTTCGGCACCTTCATTCGCCTGGAGTACGAGAAGGTCTACGACGGCATGTTAGCCGCTCCGATTACCGTCAACAACCTCATCGTTGGCGAGATCCTCTGGGCCGGCACGAAGGGACTGTTCTTCTCGTTCGCGGTGCTCTGCATCCTGACGGCGTTCGGCATTACGCACCTGCCCCAAAGTTTGCTGGCCCCGCTGGTAGGATTTCTTACGGGCATGATGTTCGCGTCGATATCCCTCCTGGTGACATCGTTCGTCAAGACGATCAACCATTTCAATTTCTATCTGACGGGTTTCATCTCGCCGATGTTTTTCTTCTCGGGCGTGGTTTTCCCGGTAAGCAATCTGCCTTCGAGCGTTCGCTTTGTAGCCGAGGTGATCCCTCTGACCCACTCGGTGCGGCTCGCGCGGGCGGTTTGCACTAGCAGCTATCGCCCGGCGCTGCTCGGCGATCTGGGCTATATCGTGGCTTTCATTGCCATCGTGGGCTTCCTGGCGGTCCGACGGCTGCGCGGCCGGCTGATCAGCTAAAGCCCGCCTGCGACCGCTTGACCGTGTCAGAACCGGAAAAACAAGCTCACCGAAAGGACGGGATAGACCTTGAAGTCGCCGATGTCGTCCTCCAGGTCGTCTTCCTCCCGCGCCAAATCGGCCAGAAACTCCGGCGTGGTGGCCAGCGGCCCGGTGGCGGTGAGGGTCACGTCGGGAGAACCGATAAACGCCACGCCGATGTCGCTCAAAAAACCCCAGCGTTTCTTCTTTCCGAAGGCGTTGCCCCAGCCGATGCCGACGTAGGGTACGGTTCGGTCCACGGTCATCTCGCCGGACAGGACCCCGACGTCACCGGCGTCGTACACCGTCTCGCCGATGGTCACGGAGCCGTCGAACTCGGCGTCCAGCCCCACGTCAGTCTCGTTGATGATGATGCCGGCACTGATGTGGAAAGCATTGTCGAAAGGGTACCAGTCCAGCATCAGGGGGAACGTCCGAAGGTTCATATCGAAGTCGTAGTCGATATCGGCCACCTCACCGTCGAGGTCGAGATCGAGAGCCGTGGCGCCGAAACGGCAGTTCACATCGGAGAGAACGTTCACCATCAGCTCGCCGCCGAGGCCGAGGGTTCCCGCCTTTCCCGCAATCGCCAATCCGCCCGAAGCGCGAGCCGTATGATTCAGGCTGATGATCAGCAGCAGGGTGATGCCCCAAACGTGTCGTTTCATGGCCGTATCCTTTTCGCAGGGTAACTGAGACTCTTTCAGGAGACGATCCGGCTGGTCTCAGAGCACCGGCAACCCAGAGTGTTTTTCGGCAGACCGTCCGGGCGACTTCAGGCAAAGTGGGTCGATTCCCCCCCGAACGCCGGCGAAGTTGTGCCCTGGAATCGCGAGAAATGGACGTCGTATCAACTCGGGCAATGGTGCAACGGAGCTTTTTGAGCCGCACCGCCCGGCGCAGAGATCGGCGATTACTCAACCAGAGTGACCTTTGCCCTTCATTTCTGTCGCCGATGTGATAAGATACGCCTGAAATGAGTAAGGATACTACGTTATGGCACACATAGTCTTGTCGAGCGCCGAACTGGTCAACATACTTGGCGCCAACGAGCTGATTCCCGATCATGTGACCGATATTCACACCAACGGACAAGAGATCCGGGTCCGGGTCAGGACGCCGTGGCCGCTGGTGAAATCGCTTCGGGTCGGTATCCGGTTCGTGGGTTTTAACGACGGACAGGTCGTGCTCCAACTCGTAACCAACCGCGTCCTGGATCGATTCGAATGGCTTATCGACAAAATGCTGGAGTCGCTTCGGCTGGAGGATCACGGAAGCCGCTGGGAGTATCCCCGTCTCTTTGTGGACGTCAACAGGCTGATCCAGCGCCAGCTACGCGGCGTAACAGTTGAAGATATGGCATTCGAGGACGGCTACTTCCATATCTCAACGACGCACGCACCGACCGGCGACCCCGGTGATCCGTCGATTCCGGAGCCCGATTCCGAGGACGCAGAGGATCCCCGGCAGTAACGCAACAAAACCCCGGCATTCGGCAAAACGATTCGCCTGTGTCAAAAGGACGGACCCTGGTGGTCCGTCCTTCGCGCGAACGACCTTTCGCAGGGACGGGCGTGAAACCGCAAGAGCGGCGGACATTACCGCGGCACAACGCTGATGACAACGGAGGCCACCTGGACGTCCACGCTGCCGCCGGGCACGCTGCCGATGTTGGCGTCCTCGAGTTTCGCACACAACGTGCTAACACCGCCCGGCGCGTCCACGTCGGAGTTTAGGAACGCGCACGAATACGTGCCGGGCACCGTCCCCGTCGGCACAATTTCACAGCTAAACGACAAATTGAAATTGCACCTCACCTCGAGGTCGAGGCATCCTTCGTACTTGTGAATGGTCACCTGCTGCAGTTTGATCACGTCCTGCTGGTTGATAATTTCGATCCAGAACCCCACGTCCATCACGACGCCGATGGTTGTGACTTCCTGCGGCACGTAACGGTATTGAACCGGCCAGTTATGAACCTTGATCTCGCCTGCCTGAGCGACCGCCGCCGCCAGAAGAACACACCCCACAATCGCTAATCTGCCTCTGAACATTTTCACTCCTTTCACAATCTGACCTTCAATCCGTGAAAGTCAGTTTTGGCTTACAAGCCGCACCACCATTTGTGGCACATTCTTCGGCCCCTGCACCCACGTTGCCACAGGCCCGGGAGATTGGTCGGGCCACATTGTGCCCGGGACCGCCCGGCATGACCGCACCGGTCCGTTTCTCGCCAGGGTATGGCAGAAGCCGAAATACGCGTCGCTTGCGCGACAGTCAGACATGGATTCTTACGCGCTGCACCTCCTTTCTCCCGGCCATGGGGGCCAAATCTGGCACCAAGGGAGTGGGTTGGGCTCCCTTGGTGCCAATCTCCATGAGCCATTCAGCCCTCCTTGACTGGTCGACCCACTTCGACGCAAGTGTTACAAAACGGAAACGGAAGATGTTGACTTTGTTGGGGGAGCGGGAACGGCCCGTCGCGCGTGCTGCGATCTTGCGGCATCGAGCGGTCCCTGCTCTGTTCTTGCATGGTTGAAGTCGTGTTGCGACGGACTCCCGCGCCGCGCCCGAGAGGTGCATCATGGTCCGGGCAGGGGACGTCGGCGGCGGTAGCGGCGGGGCGCGTCGATTCCGGCAGGGCCGCGGCACCGTCCGGGCTGGCCCCGTGCAACGACCCGCGATCTGGTCGACCGCCCGGTTCGTGTTCGAGAATCCGAGAAAGGACAAGATGAATGTGTTCCCGGCACAGCGAAGCGGCTTGCCGCCGGAGTTGTGGATCCGCGTTCTCGGCGCGCACAGGCGCTGTTTCCGAGGTATGGGATTTCGCTGGTGCGGCCGCTCCCAGGTGTGACGGAACAGCGGGCATCCCTTGGCGATCCTCGCCGGGCGCCGCACGTACTCCTTTACGCATCCTACGCAAAGACACTCCTACCTCCTTGTGCCGGTTTCCACGCGCGCCGAATGCGCCCGCAAACCGTCGTCAGATGCGTACTCCTAACGCACCTGCATCCGTGATAAGACCACCGTCCCTATGGTGGTTTTTGGCATGGCCCTCCTCCTATGAGGGACCGCCCTTACGCCCTTACTTGTTAACGCTTCGCGCGTGAAATGTCAAGCAGAAAATCCGGAGAACCACAGAAAAGTGCCTGGGAAAGTCTCGCGGCAACCGGTCCCGCCGGGGACTACGGGCGCGCGGCGGGGTTGTTGAGATGGCCGAATTGCCTATAGACGACGTCTTGAAACATCTTCATCTTGACACGGATGTATTCGTCGTGCCAGTAGTCCAGCATCTCTTTGGAGTAGGGCAGGCCTTCGGGATGTTCGGGCGTGTAATGCTTGAGGGTCCTGTCGTAGTATTCCAGGCCCCCGTGCATATCCTTGTAATTGCCGAAGACCCACCAGGACAGGGCGACCCAGGGTCCGGCCTTGAGATTCTCGTAGTACAGTTCCATCGTCTCAACGGGCGTCGTATACGTGGCGGTGCGGTTCGAGACCGTTCCCTCGATCTGGCCGCTGACGCCGATGTACCACATCATGGCCTCCTTTGCCCCCGCCAGTTCGATCGCGCCGAGCATGGCATGGGTGTCGTTCCAGCACTGCGGCAGCCAGGTATTGGGATCGTGCGCGTCCGTGCAGACGCCGACGTCGAGGCCTTGCGGGTAGTACTGCGTGCGCAGGCGATGCCATTCGGTGGTGTGGGCGCGGACCCGCTGGCGCGAAACGGAGAGGTCCGCCGGATCGAAGGGGCTGTATCGGTGGAACCAGTAGTGATAGACGTCCACGCCGATGGCCTGGGTGTTGGCGGGCAGCTTGTGCCGCCGATGCTCGTCGACGTCACCCGGGCCCGCGGCGTAAGAGCCGTTGTAGTTCAAGGCCGCGTAGCCGATGAGATTGTACCAGCCGCGGATATGGCGAAAGGGTGTCCGCCCGTCGTATCGGCAGTTGCGGATGATTCGGTTGAAATCGTCGTACACGCGTTGGAGACCAGCGGTGCCGAGGCCGGAAAAACCTTCGTCGCCCAACTTGACCGCCAGGATGTTGTTGATGAGCTGCGCGCCGGTGGCGGTGTCACCTTCAGGATTCGAGAGCGTTTCATCCCGCCGGCGCCAGAGCGTCTCCAGGATCGCGCCGACTTTCCCGTAGGGCGAGCCAGACTTGCGATTGTGGTAGTCCGCTAACACAATGAGCTGGCGGTTCTTGAAGCAACGGATCATCAGATTGATGATCTCGTCGCGGTACTGCTCCTGACGTGGATAGAGCATGATCGCGGTGGACCACTGCGAGGCAATGTCGATCCGCCGCACGTTCTCGGCGTGAAACGTCGCCAGGGGCGTGCCATCCCGATGCGCCATCAGGTTGTACTCGAACAGATAGGGAAGGATGCCGATGCCGTCTTCCGGACTCCAATGGCGGATCGGCACGTAGGAATAGCTGACGACGTCGCCGCGAACGTAACCGGGTGGCACATCGGCGTTTTCTGATCCTTCTGCGAAGCTTCTCACGCCGGAGAATCCGGTCACCAGCAGGAGCGCAAAGCCGATCCGCTGCATAATGCGATTTCCTCCACGGAATATTCTACGCGTCAATCCAGTCATCTTACCAGCAAGAGCCGGCGTGACAAGGAGAGAACCCAGGCGTTGCGTGAAGTTGCATCGCAAGGGCGGTTTCTCGGTTGGCGGGGCGCGGTCGAAACGGTATCATGGCGGGCGAGGCATACATCACTACGGGGCAGAAATGGAAAGGAAAGAACGATGGCAAGGATTCGATGGGCATTGCTGATCGTGGCCGTCATGATGGCGGTCGAGGCAGCAGCTTCAGGGCAGGCTCGTGCGAGCGAAGACGGGAAGCATTCCGGACAGCCCGAGAAGAAGTTTGAAGTGGATACCATCAAGACCCAAACGGGCCCGATCGAGATCACGTTCATCGGGCATGGGACGCTGATGTTTCGCTACGACGGCAAGGTGATCCACGTGGACCCGGTCAGTCGCGAGGCGGATTACTCGAAGCTGCCTGGGGCCGACCTGATCCTGGTAACGCACGAACACGGCGACCACCTCGACCCGAAGGTCATCAAAATGCTGCGGCAGCCGGAGACGAAGATCGTGCTGACCAGGACCTGCGCCGAGAAGGTGGCCGGCGGTGTCGTGATGAAGAACGGGGACGTGCGCACGGTGCTGGGCCATAAAATCGAGGCGGTGCCGGCCTACAACATCGTGCACAAGCGCTCCAGCGGCCAGCCCTTCCATCCGAAGGGACGGGGCAACGGCTACGTCGTCGCGTTTGGCAAGACGCGGATCTACATCGCAGGGGACACCGAAAACATCCCCGAGATGAAGCAGCTCAAGAAGATCGACATCGCCTTCCTGCCGATGAACCTGCCTTATACGATGACGCCGGAGATGGCGGCCGAGGCGGCCCAGGTCTTTGAGCCGAAAATTCTCTATCCCTATCATTACGGGCGCACCGATCCCAACGAACTGGTCAACCTCCTCCAGGACCACAAGGAAATCGAAGTCCGCATCCGCAAAATGCAATGAGGTGGCGGCCTTCTCCGACCTGCGGTGTGAGATGAACCACTTGGAACTGCTCTTGATTGTGCCCATGGGTTGCAAGGGCGAGGCGGGCTGTGGTCTGCGCGGCCTGACTCGGCGATTTTGGAGTTGGAAAACGACGGGCATTCGGTTATGATGCCGGAGGCGACGCGAGGGGAGGCAATTGGTATTTGGGGTTGACGTAGAAGGAATGAACTATGACGAAACTGGTTGCAGATCGAACGAAATTGATTGACGCGAGCGGCATTCGGAAGGTCTTTGCGTTGGCGGCCGAACTGGAAGATCCGATCAACTTTTCGATCGGCCAGCCGGACTTCGACGTGCCCGAGCCGCTTAAGCAGGAGGCCATCAAAGCAATCGAAGCCGGGCTCAACAAGTACTCGCAGACAGCCGGCGACGAGGAATTCAAGGCCAAGATCGCCGCACGCGTGGGCGACGAGTTCGGCTGGGAAGATCCGTCTGTGCTGGTGGCCAGCGGCGTTAGCGGGGCTTTGCTGTTGGCCTTTCTCTCGTTGATCGATCCGGGCGACGAGGTGATCATCCCCGACCCGTACTTCGTCATCTACAAGCACGTCGTCAATTTACTCGGCGGCAAGTGCGTATTCGTCGACACGTACCCCGATTTCAAGCTGCACGTGGACAAGATCGCCGAGGCGATCACCGACAAGACCAAAATGATCGTTCTGAATTCGCCCTGCAACCCCACGGGTGTCGTCTATGACCAGGACGAGGTTGAGGCGCTGGCGAAGGTCGCGGCCGAGAAGGATATTCTCGTCATGACCGACGACATCTACGAGCAGTTCTCCTATGACGGGCGACCGACGAACATCGCCCAATACTACGAAAAGGTTTTGGTGTTACGGGGCTTTAGCAAGAGCTACGCGATGACGGGCTGGCGGTTGGGATACGTGGCGGCGCCGGCCTCGATGACGCCGGTGGTCGAGGAAATGACCAAGATTCAACAGTACACTTTCGTTTGCGCGCCGACGCCGTTCCAGAAGGCCGCGGCCGCGGCGCTCGATTACGACGTCAGCGACCTCGTCAAAAGCTATGCCAGGAAACGGGATTTGCTCTACGAGGGTCTCAAGGACAAGTTCGAGCTGATCCGCTCGGGCGGGGCGTTCTACGCGTTCGTCAAGGCGCCCAACGGCTCGGCCACCGAGTTCGTCACCAAAGCGATCAAGAACAACGTGCTGGTGATTCCGGGCAACGTCTTCAGCGAAAAGGACACGCACTTCCGCGTCAGCTTCGCCACGACCGACGAGAAGATTCAGCAGGGGGTCGAGGTCCTGCGCAGCCTGGTCTGAGCGCAAAGCAGTCAGGGGGGCGGAGGGGAGAAATTTTTCTCCGTTCGTCTTGTCATGTTGCCAAGCACGGGCCACGGCGGTAGAATTGACAGCATGAAAGCGGCTTTTCGTATCATCCTTGTTCTGTTTTGGTGTGGCCTGGCCCGGGCGGATGCAAACGCCATTGGGCCCAACGAGCCGTCCGAGATGACCGGCGAGGCCAAAGCGGCGATCATTCCCTGCAAGGGCCTGGTGGATGAGGCCCTGTTCAAATCCATCGAGCGCCGCAGCGAAACGGCCATGAAGGCGGGGGCCGACTACCTCATTTTCGAGATCGGCACCTACGGCGGGCTGGTCAACGCGGCCGATAAAATCGCCAAATACTTCATTCAGACCGTCGGGGATCGCGCCACCACGGTGGCCTACGTCACGACCGAGGCGATCTCGGCCGGCGCGCTGATTAGCGTCTCCTGCAACGACATCGTCATGCGGAGAAACACCACCATCGGCGATTGCGCGCCCATTTCGCTGGGCGGCAAGCTCGAGGGCGTCGAGCGGGAGAAGATCGAGAGCTTCATCCGGGCGGCGTTCCAGCGGGCGGCCGAGGCCAACGGCTACCCGGAATTGCTGCTCAAGGCCATGGTCACCATGCAGGTCGAGGTCTGGCGCGTCAAGAATCTCGGCACCGACCGCTGGGAGCTCTTTGAAGGCGACAATCTGCCCACCGACGCCAACGAATATGACATTGAGGACGCCGAAGAAATCGTGGGAGGCACCGAGCTGCTAACGCTGACCGCCTCGCAGGCGGCCGAGTACGACATCGCCAGGAGCGTGGTCGAAGATATCGACGGGGCGTTGGCCTTTCTCGAGCAGCGCGACGGGGTGAGCTTCAGCGAGCCGCCGTTGCGGCTGCGCCCGACCTGGTCGGAGCAGATGGTTAGTTGGCTCAACTCGCCCGGGGTGATGGCGGTCCTGGTCATGCTGGCGCTGCTGGGGGCGTATATCGAATTCAGCACGCCGGGACTTGGCTTGCCGGGTCTGGTGGCAGTTATCTGTCTGGCAATCATATTGGGCAGCAAATATCTCGTCGGCCTGGCCAACTGGGTCGAGATCGCATTGCTGTTCGCGGGAATCGTGCTGCTGCTGATCGAGTTCCTGGTTCTGCCCGGTTTCGGCATTGCGGGAATTCTGGGCGTTGTATGCGTAATGGCAGGGCTTTTCGGCATGCTCATTCGCAACGCCCCGGACGAGTTGCCATGGCCGGAGACGGCGACGGACTGGCAGATTCTCTCCTCGGGCGTTCTGGGCCTGACGTGCGGCCTTGTGGGCTTCATTTTTCTGGCGTGGTTGCTGTCGCGCTTCCTGCCGAAGATGCAGTTCCTCAGCGGTTTGATCCTGATTCCGACCGTCGCTACCGGCGGGGGCGGGCAAGCGGTCGTGAGCATGACGGCGCCGCCGGAGAAAGCTGGCTTGGGCGTCGAAGTGGGTGATATCGGTGAAGTGATAGCAAGGTTGCGTCCGGCCGGCAAAGCCCGGTTTGGCCCTGCCATTGTCGACGTGGTCGCGGCGGGGGAGTTTCTTGCCGTCGGGGCAAGAGTAACCATTGTGCGGATACGGGGCAACCGAGTCGTCGTGAAGAAGGCGGAGGAAACCGGCGAAGCGTGAGTTCCGATGGGCCGCTGCGCGCGCGGCGGAATGCTGTTTTGACGTTTTCCTGGGCAAGGAGATGCCTGTGTTCTGGTGGCTGTTGTTTGCCGTGTTCCTCTTTGTCGCCTGTGCGGCGCTGATTGTCGCGGAGGTGTTCATCCCCAGCGGGGGGATTCTGAGCATCTGCGCCCTGGCGTGCGTAGCGGGTGGAGTGGCGATTTTCTTCAAGCACAGTGCGATCGCTGGCTGGATCGGGGTCGTGGCAGCCATCGTGATGGTGCCGACGCTGCTGGCCGTGGCCTACAAGCTGCTGCCCAAGACGCGGTTCGGCCGTCAGGTCGTGCTGGCGCCTCCGGTGCGGCAGCGTGGCGATGCCATCGCCGACACAGACGAGCTGGGCAAGCTGCTGGGCCGGGCCGGGCGCGTCCGGACGCCCTTGCGGCCCGTGGGAATGTGCGAATTTGACGGAACAAGGGTTGAATGTGTCGCCGAAAGCGGATATGTACCGAAGGATAAGACAATCAAGGTGATCCGCGTGGAAGGGACTCAAGTGACCGTACGGGTCACGGATGAGACTTAAGGAAAGGATGATAGGATGTCTGAGATGACGCGACTACTGCTGGAGAGCAACCCGGTGGTCATCGGCGTGCTGATTGTCATCGGCATAGGGGCACTGGTCTTCGTTTTGATCCTCCTGAAATTCGCCCGTTTGTGGCTGCAGGCGTATTTTTCGCGCGCCGACATCAAGCTCTCCGAACTGATCGGGATGTGGCTGCGCAAGGTCGACCCCAGGACGATTGTGCTCAGCAAGATCACCGCCGTGCAAGCTGGGATCGAGCTGACGACGAAAGAGCTGGAAAGCCACTACCTGGCGGGGGGCCGCGTCCCCAACGTCGTGCGGGCCCTGATCGCGGCCAACCGGGCCAATATCGAGCTGGAGTTGAAGACGGCTACTGCCATTGACCTGGCCGGTCGCGACATCCTCGATGCCGTGCAGACCAGTGTGAATCCCAAGGTGATCGATTGTCCGGATCCGAAGAAGGGCAAAGATACCGTGGATGCGGTCGCGCAGGATGGGATTCAGCTCAAGGCCAAGGCGCGGGTCACGGTCCGGGCCAATATTGCCCGATTGATCGGCGGCGCAACCGAGGAAACAATTATTGCCCGTGTCGGTGAGGGTATTGTCACCACCATCGGCAGCGCCATTACGTACAAGGGCGTGCTGGAGAACCCCGACAATATCTCCAAGGCGGTACTGGGTAAGGGTCTCGATGCGGGCACGGCGTTCGAAATCCTCTCGATCGACATTGCCGACGTCGATGTGGGGGAAAACGTGGGCGCCAAGCTTCAGGCCGACCAGGCCCAGGCGGATTTGGTCCGAGCGCGAGCGGAAGCCGAAAAACGCCGTGCGATGGCACAAGCCCGCGAGCAGGAAATGCGGGCGCTGGTCGTCGAGAACGAATCGAAGGTGCCGCTGGCCATCGCCGAGGCGTTCAGCAAGGGCAACCTTGGCATCATGGACTATTACCGGCTCAAGAATATCGGCGCCGATACCGAGATGCGTGAATCGATCGCCAAGCCGAAGAAAAAGGAATGAGAAAAATCGGGCGATGTAATTGATGGGATTGTTGCTGTCACAACTTGGACTCCTCGCTCAGCGAGGACGGGATACGGACGAATGGGTCAACGTCCTCTTTGTGGTCGTGGTAGCCGTTTTGTATGCGGTCGGTGCGCTGATCAAAGGCGTCAGCGCAAAAGGACAGAAGCGCCAAGGGCAGAGCCCGCCCACGCAGGGGCAGCGCGAGACCTGGCAGCAACGGCTGGTACGGAAGGCCCAAGAGGTGCAGCGGGCCGCGGAGGCCGGTACAAAACAGGCGGCTGCAGGTATGCGACGGCTGGCGGAAGAAACCGGAGAGCAAAAGGCCAAGTCTTCGCCGACAGGGGCCCGGCCCGGATCGCCTCGGCAGGGCCGGCTCAGCACTCGGCCCGGGCGGGGCGGCCAGAGCATTTTGGTGTACGAGCAGGGCAGCCCGGAAGCTGCGTCAGAACGGCAGCAGCGTGCGGCCCGCCTGCGCCGCGCGCGTGAGCTGGCAGCCGAACAGAAGCGCCCCCGGCAGCCTCAACCGGCCGTCACACCCAGGCGTCCCGAAGAACCGTCCGCAATCGAGCCCATCGCAGAGGTCATTGATGACATGGGACTGGAGCCCGCCCGGCCGCTGACTCGCGCCCAGCGCCAGCCTGCGAAGGTCCCGGCCTTACCGATCATTGACTACACCGACCCGGATGCACTGAAAAAGGCCATCCTCCACTACGAGATCCTCGGCAAACCGCTGGCTCTGCGCGATCCGTTCCAGCGAACCGCAGACCTGTAGCCGGTGGGGCGGTGACACTCGATTTCCACGGGCTTGCCCCCCTTTTGTGGTTGCGGGGTTATCGGACGCTTGCTGTGGGACTTGGCGTAGCGGCTTTCAGTTCAAACGCTCGGCAGACTCTTCCCCGCAGAGGTACATTTCTACCGTTTCAACGAACTCCTCCGGCCTTTCGGGCGAAAGCAGGAACTTGCGTCCATCATCGCACTCGATCAGGACCAGGCGGGCCGCGTCCGTTACGTACGTATACGCCATACCGAGGCGAGAGCAGAAAAAGATCCCGAACCCGCCGAGGAAACCGCCGGAGCCGAACAGCCGGATGCCGATACCCAAATCTCGCTTTTCGAGCCGTCTGATCTGGCGAATGATTTCTACGGGGATCAGTACGTCAGGTCCGAGTCGTTTCACCCGAACCGCCGACTCGCCGGCCGTGTAGCGTAGCGGCGCCAGCAGAATGCACAGAACTACGATCGTCGCCGGGATGCCCGCCACAAAAAGAACCCACGCCTCCGTCGCGCCGTGCGCTCGAGCCCGAGTGCATATCATTGCGACCGCCACAAAAACCACGGGAAGAACGACCACACAAACGGCAACCGTGATAACCCATACGGAAGTCGACCATGGAGCGGCAAACGTTCGCTCATTCTCTATCATGGAACCGCAACCACAAAAAGCAGGGGTAACTATACAAAACCCAAAGAAGCCAGCATTTCATTATAATGAGCCCTCGGAGCAGTTGCCATGGTGAAATCACCCCTGAACGCACCACCACCTCAAAAGTCCCATAAGATATGTTATGTTTCATTGGGCTGTGTCGGTGGAATTTGGCTATCACGGACTGCTAAGGCCCCTTCCGGGCGTTTCTCAGGCTCTCGGCAGAGATGCGTGGGTGGCGGTCTGGCAGAGATTTTCCCACATCAGGCTCACAGTGTCGGAGAGGCCGAGGTTTTGCAGCACGATCGACACGTTCGTCGTAGGATCGAGGTGCGCGCCAAGATTGGCTTGGATCTGCCGCTGTAGATTGATCAGGGACGAAGCGAACTTCACACGGTTGCAGTAAAGAAGCGCCGTGTGGTAATAGAGATCGAGCGTCTGCGGTGTGTACTGGGTGGGCATGATGAGCTCGAGGGCCTCGCGTTTTTGTCCGGTTTCGTACAGGCAGACGGCGAGTTTTGTAGCGGCCCGGCGATACGTGGGGTTGATTCGCAAGGCGGCCTCGAAACACTCCCGGGCAGCGGCCGGCTGGTTGGCATGCATGTAGAGAATGCCGAGCCTGTGGTGAAGATCCGGGTTGCCGGGAAATCGCTCCAGGTGGAGCTGATGCGAGGTGATGACCCTGTCTTCCAGGCTGTGCCCGTTTTCCGGGGCGGGCAGCAGATTGGCCTCCAGGGCCGCCTGGAGAATGAGCCTGGCGGTTTCGGCGAAGAGAAAGGAGCTGTTCGGCTGAATCGCCGAGGCCAGCGAAAGGGTGTTCATGGCTTCGGCGGACCGGCCCGCGAGATTCTGGGCGGCCGCAAGGCCCATGTACGCCTCCACGATGGTATCGTTGATCTCAACAGCCCTGTTGAACTGCCGCGCGGCGAGTTGATCGGCGTGCATCTTCAAATACAGCGTGCCCAGCTTGATCGTCGCTTCAAGAAAGTCCGGGCAAATCCGCAGGGCGTTCTGGTATTGCGCGATCGCGTCGCTGGTAGCGCCCGTGGCCACCAGGATGTCCGCACGTTTGGCGATCAAGTCCGCCTGGTCGGGCTGATCGGCGAGCCGGACGTCGATTGCATCGAGCGCCTCGTCGAAGTGCCCGTCCTGCGCGGGACCATCGATCGACTCGTCCTGAGTCATGAAGTTGTCGGGGTGGATCAGAATGGCGCTGTTGAATGTATCGACCGCTTTGCTGTATTGGCCGGCGGCAGTGTAGAGATGCCCGAGCGTCACGAGATTCGAGATGTCGTCCGGATAGTGCTGCTTGAGCGGCTCGTACTGGGCGATCGCGTCGGACAGCCGCCCGTCCTTGAAATAGATCGCGGCGAGCCGTTGGGCGGGAAGCTGCAGGTAACTCTTGAACTTCAGGCAATCCTGATAGAATTCGATGGCTTCGGCCTGCTTTCCAAGACGCTCGTAACAATGTGCCAGAGCGTACAGAGCCACCGTATTGCTGGGCTGGCGCAAGTACACCGAATTGAGCTGCTCGACGGCCTCGGCGAGGTTGTTGTCACGAAGGGCTAAGGCGGCCCCGACCATCCGGCCTAAACAACAGGACGGATGCTCAAACAGATAGAGACGCAACTGCTCCCGGGCCTCTTCGAGCTTGCCGTCGCCCATGAGTTCGATAATGTGCTCCCGGTGGCATTGCTGGACGGATTCGCCCTGACCCTGTCGTTTTTCGTTGAGCCAGTGCCAGATCAAATCGGACGTATCAACAGTAATGGCCCTGCCGAGGATTTCAAGCAAACCGCTCATCCCTCACTCCTGAAACCGTGTTCTGTATAATCAAGGAACTGCTTGCTGACGTATCGTCTAATTTGCAGAGGCGGTTAACCTTTGTTTTGACACGGCACGGGTCGTTTGAGCGACCGTCTCAGGTGTCATGGCGGTTGTGTGTGCTGTAGGGATTGTTGGGATTCTGAATGCGCCGTTATCGGGTTCTCACGTCTGCTCTGCCGGTGAGTGCGCAGAGCAAGACCCGATAGTATTTCCGTAAGGCCGATTCATGCGGACCTCATGGCACCGCGAGCGCGTCTTTCGATGGCACAGGGATGCCGCCGGTCCTTGTCCCTCAGCTTTCGCGGGCGAGGTCCGACGCAACCGGCTGCGTGGTCTTTTCGATCTCGCTCAGATACGCCACGGTACGTCGCAGTTCGTCGCTGAGGTGTTTGAGTTTGAGCATGGTCCTGACGCGCGTGAGCAGCTCCAGCTTGTTTACCGGCTTGCTGACAAAATCATCGGTCCCGCAATCGATTCCGCGCTCGATGTCGCCGAACTCGTTCAGGGCGGTAACCATAATGATGGGGATGTCGCTGGTGTTGGCGTTGTTCTTGAGCCGTCGGCAGACCTCGAATCCGCTCATCTTTGGCATCATCACGTCGAGCAGGATCAGATCGGGCTTGCGTTTGGCCACGATATCAAGAGCCTGCATCCCGTCTTGGGCCGCCACGGTCCGACAATCGAGATCTTCCAGATAGGCCTGGATCAACTCCAGGTTGGGTACGTTATCATCCACGACGAGGATCGTCGCCGGCTTGTCTGCGCCTGTCTTCTTCTGCTGGGCCATCAAAACTTGCTCCGTGCACGCAACCGTGAGAACATCCACACCCCCCTGCCTACTTATTGCAATGTACCTCTTTTCTCTGTTTTGCCGCGATATTTCAAGCACTTTTTCTGCGGCATCTCTTTTTGTTGCTTGTGCAATCGCTTTGGACGCTGCCACCCGCATGCCAGAATATTTTCCCAGACACTCCTTTTCTGCTCATCTTCGTCAGAATTGAGGCTCGGCGTTGTTCTCGACAAAGCGGCGGACCTCCGGCCTGAGATAGACGGTTTCAATATCCAGCACTTTCCTGACCGCCTCGGCGCAGAGGATAGCGACATCGGCCGCCGCGGCGTCGGTATCGACGAAGAAGATGTTCGCACCCTTGATCGTGGCCAGTCCCCCGCCGTAGCCACCGAGCGGTTCGTGCCGGATAGTGACACCTTGACCCTCCAGGACAGCCAGGAGCTCTTCCTCAATCCGTTGCTCGTTCATGCCGGCGCTCCACGTGCGCGATTGGCTTGCCTTGCCCTCCGGCGCGGGTCCATTCAAGAAAAAGCGGCCCGGAGGTCGATATAGAACCTTGTAAGACAACGACTTCCGGCAGATAATGCTCCGGTACGGAGACCCGGGGATGCATTGTATAGAAGGAGCAGACCGTTGACAAGCATCATCGAGAAACGCCTTTCTTTGCACCAGACGCTGGCGCGCAAGGAGGAGGAAAACAGCGATCTCAAATCCCAGAACACGCAGCTTCAGGCCCTGGCGACTCTGGGCTCGGCGACCTCCATGATCGCGCACGAGATCAACAATCTGCTGACCCCCCTGGCGACCTATGCGGCGCTGGCGGTGCAGAACTCTGAGGATAAGGCCCTTGTTGACAAGGTTTTGCAGAAGACCGTGCGAAACTGCCAGCGTGCTTCGAAGATCATGGAGAGCATGCTGCAAATGGCCAACGGACAGAAGCAGGAATGGCAGGACGTGGGCGTCAAGGCGCTGGTGGACGATGTGTTTACCTGTCTGTGCCGGGATTTTGACAAGGACGGAATCACCGTCGAACTCGACGTTCCTGCGGAGTTGCGCCTGCGCTGTGTTGTGGTGCAGATTCAGCAGGTGCTCATGAACCTGATTCTCAACGCTCGCGATGCGATGCTGCCGGGGGGGGGGATGCTGTACGTGAGAGCTTCGGAGAACGGCCGGGGGATCGTGATTGAGGTTCAGGATACCGGCCAGGGCATTGCCCCGAAAGACGTGCAGAATATTTTCAGGCCGTTCTTCACGACGAAATCGGAGGAAAACCGCCCTGCCACCTGTTCGGGGTCCGGTGTCGGCCTGGCGTTTTGCCGGCGCGTGGTGGAAGCTCACGCCGGCGAAATCGGCGTGGAGTCCGAGCCCGAGCAGGGAAGCACGTTCCGGATCAGACTGCCCAGGACATAGCCGGGTGACTGCGGATGATGGCTCAAGTCTATCAGAACGTCGGCCAGGTTCTCGCCATGGCGGTGCTGCTTGCCGGCTCGGCGTTTTTCTCCGGATCTGAGACGGCGTTCTTCAATTTGACCCGCCGACAGGCCAAGCAGCTTCGGGATTCCAGGCATAACGTACACCGACTCGTGGCGCGGCTGCTGAAGAGGCCGGGGCAGTTGCTCACCTGCCTGCTGCTCGGCAACATTACCGTGAACGTCCTGTTCTATGCGGTCTCCAGCACCCTCGTGTTTCGGGCGAAAGCCGGCTGGGGCATCGGCGTCGCGGGCGCGGTCGCTTTCGTGACCTTCATCGTGCTTGTTCTGTTTGGCGAGATCCTCCCGAAATCTCTGGCCTATGCGAACTCGCGGTCGTTTGCCATCGGCGCGGCTCTGCCCGTCTTCGTGTCGGTCCAGGTCTTCCGGCCGGTGGTGTTCGTCTTTCGGTTTCTGATATTGGAGCCGGCATTGCGGATTCTGCTGGGTCATCGTCGCGCGGCCAAGCCCATCACACTCAACGAATTTCGCTCCTTGATCGATTTGAGCCGCCGCCGCGGTTTGATTACCGAGGATGAGAACCGGCTCCTGGCCGAGGTGGTCGAGCTGGGGTTTCTCAAAGTTCGTCACGTCATGCAGCCGCGTGTGGACATGGTGGCCTGTGACGTAACCGAATCGATCGACGTGGCCCGGGAGCGCATGCACCAGCACCGGCTGACAAAAATGCCGGTGTACGTCAAAGACATCGACAACATTGTCGGCATGGTGCATTTGCGGCAAATCCTCCTTCGGGTCGGCGCGTCCCTGGACCGACTCGTCCAGCCCGTCCATTTTGTCCCCGAACAGAAAAGCGTGGAGTCGCTGCTGGAGTTCTTCCGGAAGACGGAAACCGACGTGGCGGTCGTGGTCGATGAGTACGGAGGCATCGCAGGCTCGGTGCGGCTGGAGGACATTGCCGAAGAGCTTTTCGGCGGCGAAGACGTTCCGGGGCAGGCCGAGCCGATAGAACAGTTGGGGCCCTTCCGCTATCGCCTCTCGGGGGATCTGCCGGTGCATGACTGGGCGAATGTCTTTGGCGTCGATCTCGGCGAGATCCGCGTCTCCACCATTGGCGGCCTGGTGACCGCCCTGCTGGGCCGAATTCCCAGAAAGGGCGACGTCGCTCATCTGGAAAACCTGAAGTTCACCGTCGAACGGATACACAAACATCGCGTTGATACGGTCGTGTTGTCACTCGAACCCATTTCGTCGGACGGATAATTTTATGGCTGTGGCGCTGGCGATACTGACGGTTATTCTCTCGGCGATCTTCTCCGGCCTGGAGACGGGGATCTATCGCCTGAGCCGCCTGCGTTTGCGCCTCGGCGCCGAGAAGGGCTACGTACGATACCGGCTGCTCGGCAAGGCGATGCGCGACGGCTCCGGCCTGTTACTGTCGTTGCTCGTCGCCAACAACCTCGCCAACTACCTGGCCACCAGCAGCATTACGTACCTGTTTCTGGGGATGGCCTCCTCGGAGCGTCTGGCCGAGCTGCTCGCCACGATGTTGACGGCGCCGTTGTTGTTCGTTTTTGCCGAGTCGATGCCGAAGAACATCTTCCTCTACCGCGCCGACACGCTGACGGCCTACTTCGGCCCGCTGCTGTATACGACGCATCGGCTGCTGACCTGGTGTGGTCTGGTTCCCCTGCTGCGATGGACTTCTCAGTTCTTCGGGCGCACGATCGGATCGCCGGTTCCGTCTCGAACCATGATGTCCTCGGCCCAGAGCCATCAGGTCCGGATGATTCTCCGGGACACGCGCGAAGAAGGAATCCTCAGCCAGGTGCAGGCCGAGATCATCGACCGCATCGCCAACGTTCCGGGCCTTCGCCTCGCCGGCGTCATGGTTCCGTTGCATAAGGTACAGTCGGTGTCCGTGCCGTGCGACCGCTCGACGCTGACAAACAAACTCCGAAAGCACGCGCTGACCCGTCTGCTGGTGTGGAAGCAGCGCCCCACCGACATCGTGGGCTTCATCAACGTGTACGATGTGCTGGGTTCCCCGGACGCGTTCGACAACGTGGAGGCGTTTATTCGACCCGTTCGGCAGCTGGACGCGACGACGCCCGTGATCGAGGCAATCGATATCATGCGTCGTGACGAACTGAAGATCGTCCTGGTGACGCGCATCAAGTCCGGCAAGCGAGAAGTACCCGTGGGAATCGTCACAATGAAGGATCTCGTGGAAGAATTATTGGGAGAGCTGGCGGAGTGGTGAGCCGATGGTCTCGATGAAGACGCAACCAATGTTGAATGAGCGATCTTTGCGAATAGCGATCGTTGTTTCGACCGCCGTCGTGGTGGCGGTGCTGGCAGCGGCCTTTGTGGCCAACGCCATGACGAAGGACGTAGGTCGCGACGAGCAGATGTACTGCACGGCGGGAGTGCTGCTGGGCCGGGGGCACCTGATCTATCGGGACTTCACCTATCCGTCGCAACTGCCCTGCCATCCGTTGCTCCTGGCCGGCTTGTACAGAGTGATGGGAACGAGCCGGTTTCTGCTCATCGGCCGGCTGGTCTCGGTGATTTGCGACATCCTGGTGATGCTCGGCATCGTGGGGATCTTCCGCTTCGTGTTCGGCTCCTCCCGCCGCGCCGGATGGTTTTTTGGCATGGCGGCGGTCGCCTTCTACGCGTTCAATCCGCTGGTGGATTACGCGGCCGGATATGCGTGGAATCACGACGTGGTGATCCTCTGTGTCGTAGCGTCGCTGTGGCTCTTCATCACGACCGATTTCGGGCACAAGTCACGCTATTGGCGCGCCGCTCTCATGGGCGCTGCGCTGACGTTGGCAACCTGCATGCGCATTACCACCGCCCTGATAGAACTTGTCTTTCTGGCGGCCCTGTTATATGCCTCCGGCCCGTCCTTCCGACAGAAGTCCCGAACCGCCCTTCCTTTTTCCGCGGCCGGCCTGATTGTCCTGGCATGGCCCGTCTGGATCGTCGCGCAGGCGCCCCGCGCCTTCTGGATAAATCTGATAGAAATTCCCGCCTTGTATGGGCGCTGGCTGCACGACATTGGCATGACGCACAACAAAGTCGCACTGACGCTGACCGCCCTGTCGCTTCCAGGGTATCTCGCGCTCCTGGCGGTCGCGGGCGGCTTGGCCTGGGTTCTCTGCCGGCGCTTTGCTCGTCTGGACACCCAGGTAAAACCGAAGGCCCTTCTGACCGCCCTGCTGCCCGTGGCTTTCTTCGTCATCGCCTACATTCCGCCCACCATGTGGCGACAGTACCTGGCGGTGCCCGTGCCGTTCCTGACCGTGGCTTTCGCGTACCCGCTGGCCGAGTTGTACAAACAGGCCCGAACCGGCGCCGGCAAACGATCGTTCCTGGTGGCCTCGTATGGCGTCGGGATCGGCGCGGCGGTGGCGGTTCTATCCTATCCGGTCGTGTTGGACCGCCTTCCGCTGGTTCTTGTGCCCGAACGGTGGACGCCGGTGGAATTGCACAAACGCTCGGTCGCTATCGGCAACGACGTCCAGGAGCCCCGGCTGGTATGCACGTTGGGCCCGCTGGAGGCGTTGGAAGGCGGCTGCGACATCTATCCCGAGCTGGCCTGCGGCTCCATCGTCTACCGTGTGGCCGATCTCATGTCGTCCCAGCAGCGAGAAGCCACACACGCCACCGGCGCCACGACGCTTGCCGGCCTGCTCGAGCAGCGCCCCCCCTCGGCGGTGATGGTCGGCGTCGAGCCGTCCCACTTTTCCTTTCTGGAAGAGCCGCTGCGCAACTGCGTGCCCGTCGATTGGCAGAGACTCACCTATGACAACGGCCTCCAGGTGTACTTTCGGCCCTGAACGTCATTGAGGAGCCCGCTCGTTCACTGGCGGCTGCCGAATTCATCGATGATAGCCTTGGCAACGCCGTTGATCTCGTCGCGGCTGAAGCCGCGCGGGCCGTTCGAGATAATCGAGAAGATGTACGGTCCTTGCTGCGTGTGGCAGAAGCCGGAAAGGGCCCGGACCCCGCTGATGTACCCGGTCTTAGCAACGATTTCGCCGCGATAGGGGACATCCTGGAAGTACTTTCCTATCGTGCCTTCCTCTCCCCCGACGGCCAGCGAGTCCCGGTACAGTTCCCAGTTGTCGCTTCGGTACAGGGCAAGGAGCATGGTGCTGATCGCATGGGCGCTGAGTCGATTCTCCCGGCTCAAACCGCTGCCGTCGTCAACGTGAAATTCGTCCGAATCAATGCCCAGTCCGGACAGATACCGGCAGAGCAACTCCCGGCCACGCGGCCAACTACCGTCGGTTCCCGTGTTGCTTTCGTGGGCGGCGATGGTTTTGAGCAATGCCTCGGCAGCCAGGCCCAGGCTGTCCGTGTTCGCCCGGCGCAGCACGTCGGCGACCGGCGTCGTGAATTCGACGAGCAGCCTGAATTCGCAGTCATCGGGTGCCGGTTTCTCGATCAACCTGCCGGTAGCGTTAATACCGACGCGAACCAGCTTCTCGGCCAGCAGGTAGCCAAAGAAAGCGGCCGGCTGCTCGATGGCGACGCGGAACGGACCCTGTCGGCTCTTGCACTTGCCGAAGATGGTGATTTTGTTCGGCTGGCGGTTGCGGTAGGACCCGACGGCGCCATCGCCGTTCGAGATCGCCTTGACCTCGTTGATAATATGAACGAAGTTCGTGCGGGGCTCCACGGAGATCGCCACGGCGTTGCCCAGCCTGTTGGCAATGACCTCGATGCAATTGGCGTTGTAGTTCAGGCCGCTGACCTCGCAGGCGTACCATCTGTTGTAGTCCTTGGCCGGCCAGTTCGGATGAACGCGCTGGTCATCGAAGACGGTCGTATCGACGATGATATCGTTGATTTCCTGAATGCCTTTGTCCTGAAGCACCTGGGCGATGCGTTCAAAGATCCAGCCCTCCTGCCGGCCGTGACGCGCATCCGTTTTCTTGTCACCGAGAAGCGGATCGCCGCTGCCGATGACCACCAGCGTCTCGCCGCACAAACCGACCTTCGTCGTGTATTCAAAATCCGAGCCCAGGTAGTCCAGGGCCGCGGCGGTCGTTACGAGCTTCATGTTGGAAGCCGGGATCAGGGCCCGGTCCGCCCTGTGGCTGTATACTGTGGCGCCCGAATCGGCCTGGACCACACGAATCGAGTGCGATCCGCCCTGGCGTTTGCCTACAATCTTGTCGATGCGCTCCGCCAGGCCGGCGGTAGCCACCCCACAGAGCCACGCGCTCAGCAGGAAGACCCATATTCCCCTTCTCCATGATAGGCATATCAATCGTTGCATGTCGCGGCACCCTCTGATATTCCACCATTGACTATGTTATCGGCACGAGGCCATAGCATATCAAATCCTCTCGTTTTGTTAAGGGGAAATCCTCGCCTTGTGACACGCAGTGTCTGGGCAATTTTTCGGGCGTCATTTTTGGGACTCTGGATAGCTGGGGGTGGCAGCGTCAAGTCCGAAGGGCTTGGCGATGGCGCAACGCCCGTGGCTCGTATCGCGTCACACGCAGCAGACATGTCCCCCATCGTCAAGCTGCCGCTTGACGCTGCCACCCGCATGCCAGAATATCTTCACAGACGCGACACGCACGGGTTGCCAGAGACTCGGCTCTGCAGGCTATCCTTTCGAGCGCGTGTGTGCGGTTCTGCGCCTCTGCATGAGATATGGAACGGCATAAAGAAACAGGCCGGGAATATACATGGTGTAGCGCAGGGCGTAGTCGAGATGGAGGCTCCGCGTGGCAACGGCGGGATAGAACAGCAGCAGTGACGCCGCTAAAAACAGGGGCACCTCGTACCACTTGTTTCGCGTGATGAGCCATCCCTGGGTCGCGTTGCCGAAAGCGAAGGCGCCCATCGTGGCCATGGCGAAGACCAGCAGGCCCTGCGGGACGCTGGTGACCCCGTGCAGCAGCAATTCCGCGTTGAAGATGAACATGAAGGGGATCAAAGCGGTGCGAAGATCGTAGAGAAATCCGTGCAGTCCGGTGCGGATGGGATCGGATTTGGCGATGGCGGCCGCGGTGTAGGCGGCCAAGCCCACCGGCGGCGTGTCGTCGGCGAGAATCCCGAAGTAAAAGCAGAACAAATGGGCCGCGATCGCGGGAATGAACAACGTCTCCCCGGTCAGAGACTGCCCCTTGATGATGATCGGGACGGTAATGGACGCCATGACGATGTAGGTTGCGGTGGTGGGCAGGCCCATCCCCAGCACGAGGCTGGCCACGGCGGTAATCACGAGCAACAGCAGAATGTTGCCCGCCGCGAAACTCTCCACGACATGGGCGACCATACTGCCGATTCCCATCGCGACGATACCGACCACGATGCCGGCGGCGGCCGTCGCCAGCGCCACCGCCAGCATATTCCGCGAGCCGGCAACCATGCCCTGCGCGATCGTGCGGAGGCAGCTCACAACGGCCTGAGCGACCGAGCCCCCGGCCCGGACCGCCCGCCCGATCGCCATGAGCAGCGCCAGCGCGACCAGCACCACGATGGCGTTGAAGGCCGCCAGTTTCGGGCTGTGGCGCATCACAACGAGTTCCAGAACGAGCGCGATCAGCGGAATCAGGTAGTAGAATCCGCCCTTCAACACGGTCCGGAGTCTCGGTATGTCGGCGCGCGGCAGCCCCTTCATGCCGAGTTTCGAGGCTTCAAGATGGGCGATATAAAAAAGGGCGAAATAGGAAACAAAGGCAGGAATCACAGCAGCCTTGATGACGTCCAGATAGGGTCGGCCGAGATACTCGGCGATGATGAAGGCGGCCGCTCCCATGATTGGTGGCATGAGCTGGCCATTCGTGCTGGCGGCCACCTCGGTTGCCGCCGCGATGCGCCCGGGATAACCCACCTTCTTCATCAGCGGAATGGTGAAAGTCCCCGTGGTGACCACGTTGGCGATGCTCGAGCCGGACACCAGGCCGGTCATGCCGCTCGAAACGATGGCCGCCTTGGCGGCCCCGCCTTTGAAGCGGCCCAGCAGGGAGATCGCCAAATCGTTAAAAAAGTGCCCTGCCCCGAGCCTCTCAAGCAACGCGCCGAAGAGAACGAACAGAAAGACCGTGTTGGCTGAGACGTCCAGGGGAATGCCGTATATGCCGTTCGTGGACAGTGCGATCTGGCTGAGATACTTGGTGGCCGAGACGCCCTTGAAGGCGAGGACCAGGGGCATGTACGGGCCCATGAACGCATAGAGGGTAAAAGCCAGGGCAATGGCGGCCAGGGCCGGACCGATGGCGCGTCGGGAGGCTTCGAGGACGAATGCGATGAGCAAAACGCCGGCGACAATGTCGCGGCGGATGGGCAGGCCGGGGCGCGTGGAAATCCCTCGCCAGTCCAGGACGATGTAGAGGGCCGACAAGACGCCAACCACGGCCAAAACGTACGCCGTGACGGGGATTCGCCCGGTAGCGGCGGTTGGTTTCCCGCGTCGCGCCGGAAGCGTCAGAAACACAAGCGACAGGGCAAAGCCCAGGTGAACGGCGCGGACGGTGATGCTGTCCAGCAGCAGGAAACGCGGCAGCGCGAGCTGAAACAACGCCCACGCCAGCGCCACGCCCGAGACAACGGCGCGATCGACACGACCGCCCGTTCTGACAAAGCCGCTCTCTCGGGCCAGCAACTCCTGCTCTGTCTCCTTTTTCCGGAACCACGCCATAAGATCAGTCCGCCGTTATCGTGTCACTCTCGCGCAGCATCAGGGCTCCATCAGCTCCCGGCGGATGTGTTCGGCCAGGCCCGCTTCCCGGTAGTACGTCCGGGCGCCGGGGTGCAGCGGTGCCGAGAGCCCCTTGAGCATGTCGCGCCGCGTCAGTTTCTTGTAGGCCGGATGCAATTGCTTGAAATCATCGAAGTTCTCGAAGACCTCGCGTGTAATGGCGTAGACAACATTCTCCGGAGTCTCATCGGATGTGACGAATGTCGTCTTCACGCCGATGCTGCGGACATCTTCGCTGTTGAGTGCTTGCGGGTAATGCTCGTGCGGGATCACCGACGCGGCGTAGTACGGGTACTCGTGCAGCAGTCGTTCGGCGACCGCCCCTTCGATGGGAATCAAACGGACCGGAATTCGTCCGAACGTTGCCTCTTCGATGCTGCTGTTGGGATGGCCGACCGTGTAGAAGAAGGCGTCGATGCGGCCGTCTTGCAGCAGGCCCGGCGCTTCGAGGGCCCGGACATACTCAGCGTCCAGGTCGCCCTCGGACAGGCCCGCCGCACGCAGAACATCCCTGGAATTCTGCAAGTGCCCCGAGCCCATATTGCCCAGATTGACCCGTTTACCCTTTATATCCCCCACCGCGCGGATGCCGCTTGGCTCGGAGGCCACGAGGGTAATGGATTCGGGGTGAACGGAGAAGACAGACCGCAAGTTCGTCTGCGGGCCCCGTTCGGACCACTCGGCCAGCCCATGATACGCCTGGTATTGCCGGTCCGACTGGACCGTGCCGAAATCCAGGTCCCTTCGCAACACACCGTTGACATTGTAGACCGAACCGCTGGTCGACTCGACGGTGGCCTTGATCCCGTACCGCTCGAATTCTCTGTTGATCATCTGGCTGATGGCGCCGCCGGTCGGGTAGTAGATACCGGTCACGGAGCCGGTCCCGATGGTGACGAATTGGGCGTCCTTGCGCTTGCAGCCGCTCGGCAAGACCAGCGCAGCGACGACCAGCCAGATTGCTCGGTTCATGGTCTTCATCAATCACGCCCTGGAACGTACATCGCGCTTCTCGTCCGTGCTCCCGAGAATCGCGTCGTTATCGCCTCACGTTCGTCGAGTTCGCGATATATCCGTTACGAACTGAACTTTTGCAAAATGGAGATTAGACTTACTTTAGGGAGGAAAGATCTTCTTGTCGATTTTTCCTCCCGAAAACGTAAGTGCTTTAGCTATTGGCATTTAAGCCCTGTCTTCAGGGAAATCACACCAGCGATTTCCTTGAAGAACATAGGCCTAATCTCCATTTTGCAAAACTCTCGTTACGAATACAGATCAGGGCAGAGCCGACTTGATTTCCGCGAGGCTCAGGCCGAGCGTCGCCTGCGTGATGGCATCGAGTTCGGTCTCATCTCCCGTGAAATGGAACGTGCGGTGCGTGTGCAGAATGCTCTGGCCCGGCGTCAGCGCCGCCGCCGGCGAGGACGTTTCCAATTCGCAGAACGGCCCCATGGGCTTGGCGCCCGGCTCGGCAGGGCCGTCGTTGTAGGAGTTGACAACATCCCCGGCAAAGGGCTCTACCTGCAGCTCCCACATCGAATTCACATAGTCTCTCGCACCCGCAGGTTTGTTGTACTGGACGAGCGTCAGCACGTTGTTGGTGGCGTCGTAGCTGCCGAGTATGTCCCTGGCGCGGCGCGGGGAGAGCCCGATCTTGCTACGGTACTGGCCGTCTGCGCGGAAGAAAATCAGGCCGTCTTTCACCACGAGACGGTCCGCCGGCACCGTGCCGAAATAGGCGTCGTTGACGATGGCGCCGAGCCGCTCTTCGGGTCCCTCGACGAACGGAACGACGATCGTCGTTGTGGGGGACGGATTGAACATTCCCAGAATCCAAATCGAGAGCAGCCCCGTCTCTTTGACCCAAGGCTCCTTGCCGACATTGGCCATTTTGTTGTTCGACTCATAGGCCACCGTCCTGACCCCTGAGGCCGGCGCGATGCCCAGCATTTTGGCTGCCTGTTTGGGTTCGAGGATACGAACTTCGCGGTCGACACGGACGTCAAACACGCGGCCGGAGTAGTTTTTCAGGCGTGTCGTCTTGCGCAGGGCGGCCGAATCGTTTGACTTGAGCACCACCTCCCACGGCTCGGTATCGATTGATGCCGGCGTATACCAGTGGTCCAGATCGAAGGCAGCGCCCTTCTCAAAAAAGATCGAGAACTGCCCGCCCTCGGGCCCCATCCAGAAACGATCTTCCCCGCCAAAGGCATTCATGTGTTCGACGGTCTTGCCCGAGGCGATGAGCTCGCGATTGATCCAGCCGAAACTGAGACCGGCCAGACCGTTGGCGGTGCTCGTCATCACGCGTCCCTGCATCTCGGGCAGCACAACGACCTGCCCTCGACCGGAGTTGTCCTTCAGGACCACCACCTCGGTATGTTTCTGCAGAAACACCAGGTCGTCACCGAAGCTCTGTTTCGCATTCTCCAAGTCGCCCGTGGCACATCCCGACACGGCGGCCAAAGCCAGCAACAGTCCCATTCGTCTTACGTTCATCCTGCATTCTCCCATCTCGGAACTCATTCACGCTCTGCCGCCGCGGCAGCCTGTGCCCGCCGCGGCACGCTGCAAGAGGATACCCGATTGACGCCCGCCCATCAAGGGGCATGCGATCCTGACTGCCGTCCGCAGAAGAGACCGGGGCTCGGATAGCGCCACACGCAACAGACAAGTCCCCCATCGCCAAGCTCCCGCTTGACGCTGCCACGCGTATGCCAAAGTCTTTTTACAGACCCGCCACGGGACGTTTTGCGATTTTTGCTTGACCGGACGGACCCATTACCCGAAACTATTGGGCTATTCTTGCGGTTTCGTACGAGCGATCACGCCATTGTCCCGGCTTGGCCTTCATGGCGTTCGCCCGATACCGTTGATTGTCGGGGGAATCCACCTTTGCGGTGGCGTGTCGGGATTTGTGTAAATGCGGGAAGTGCAGGTGTTTCGTGGAAGAAAAGCGGATACGAGTGGGGTTGGTCGGATTCGGCACGGTCGGCAGCGGCGTGGCCAAGCTGATCCTGGAAGAGGCAGACGCCATCGCTGCGAAGATGGGCGTGCGCCTGGAGCTTGCCTGTGTTGTCGATCCAGACATGGAGCGGGCCCGGCCCGTGCAATTGCCTCCGGGCGTGCTGACCAACAACCTCGAAACGCTCCTGGCCGATCCCACGATTAGCGTCGGGATCGAGCTGGTGGGCGGCACCACGGTGGCCAAGGACGTTCAGATCCGGATGCTCCAGGCCGGCAAAGACGTGGTCACCGCCAACAAAGCCCTCCTGGCCGAGCACGGCGGTGAACTCTATCGCGAGGCGCGGGCGAACGACCGGTGCATTGCGTTCGAGGCCAGTTGTGCCGGGGGAATCCCCATCATCGGGGCCATTCGCACCGGGCTGGCGGCCAACGACATCACCGCCATGTACGGCATCGTCAACGGCACCTGCAACTACATCCTCTCGAACATGAGTGCCAAAGGCGAGGATTTTGCCGAGGCGCTGGCCCAGGCACAGCAACGGGGCTATGCCGAAGCCGATCCGACGCTGGATATCACTGGCGGCGACAGCGCCCACAAATTAGCCATTCTGGCTTCCTTCGCTTTAGGGTACGAGATTTCCCTGGAAGACGTTTTCGTCGAAGGGATCGAGCGCATCGCCAGGGAGGACATCCAGTACGGGCGCGAAATGGGCTACTGCCTGAAACTGCTGGCGATCGGACAGAAACACGCAGAAAACAAAGTGTCGTTGCGCGTGCATCCGTCTTTCATCGCCGCCGACTGTGCGTTGGCGCGGGTCAACGGTTCGTTTAATGCGATCAGCATCGTCGGCAGCGCCGTGGGCGAAACGTTGTATTACGGCCGGGGCGCCGGCATGATGCCGACAGCCAGCGCCGTCGTGGCCGACATTATCGACGTGGCGCTGGGCAATTCGCGGGAAACGTTCAGGCATCTGCAACTGAAACCGCGAAGCGTGGTGGAGAAACACGTCGAGAGCATTGACGATTTGGTGAGCCGGTTCTACATTCGAGCCATGGCCAAAGATGAGCCCGGCGTGGTTGCACGCTACGGACAGGTCCTGGGCGACCACCACATCAGCATCTCCGGGGCCCTCCAGCACGAAGGAAGGGGCCCGGACAACTCGGTGCCGGTCGTGATAACGACCCACCGAACGCAGGAGAAGAACATGGCGGCGGCCCTGGCCGAGCTGGTTGGGCTGGACGTTATCAGCGGCACCCCCGTGTGTATCCGCATCGTGGATATCCCGGAAGACAAGGATGCGTGAGCGAAAACAGTTCCGGTCGGCATCAATTTGCTTATGAGTTTATGATGGCGAAATATGTGATTATCGTCCCGGACGGGGCAGCGGATGAACCGCTCGATGAATTCGACGGCAAAACTCCGCTGGAAGCGGCCGAGACGCCCAACATGGATCGAATCAGCATCGAAGGGCGACAAGGCCTCGTACGTACCGTCCCGGAGGGAATGGAAGCCGGCAGCGACGTGGCCCAGATGAGCCTCCTGGGCTACGACCCCCGCCGCTATTACACGGGGCGTGCGCCCATTGAAGCGGCCGCCCGCGGCATCAAGCTCGGTCTCGACGACTGGGTCTTTCGCTGCAATCTCGTGACCATTGCCGACGGGAAAATGGCCGATCACAGCGCCGGGCATATCTCCACGGAAGAAGGCAGCAATCTCATCAAGGCGCTTCGGGAAGAAATCTGCGACGACCGCATCGCTCTCCACACCGGTGTAAGCTACCGGCACCTCCTGGTCTTTAAGGAGGTGGAGTTTGAAGTGCGCACGTACCCACCCCACGACTGTATCGGCAAATCCGTCGAGAAGATCCTGCCGCGAGGCAAGGGGGCCGATCTGCTGATCGATCTGATGAATCAGTCGCAGCAACTCTTCGCCGACCATGACGTCAACAGGGTCAGGCAGGACCTTGGCGAAAACCAGGTCAGCTCGGTGTGGCTCTGGGGTCAGGGCAAGCAGGCCCGTCTGGAGAGTTTTCGCAAGCGTTTCAACATCACGGGCGTAGCGATCACGGCTGTCGACCTGGTCCGCGGGCTGGCCAAACTCATTGGGTTCGACCTGATCGAAGTGGAGGGCGCCACCGGCTTCGTCGACACCAACTATGCCGGCAAAGGCGCCGCGGCCGTCAAAGCGCTCGATGATTACGATCTTGTCTTCGTGCACGTTGAAGCCCCCGACGAAGCCTCACATGCAGGCGATCTGGAGATGAAGAAAAAGGCCATCGAAGAGGTGGACCGGCATGTGGTTGGCCCGCTGCGGGAGGCCCTGGAGAACTATGACACCTGGCGTATCCTGGTGCTGCCGGACCATCCAACGCCCGTGCGACACGGCGCCCATTCGGATCACCCCGTCCCCTTTGCGATGGCGGGGACCGGGGTAACGGGCATTTTGACGCTCGGATTCGGTGAAACCCATGCGGCCCAATCGGGATTTCGCATTGAGAATGGTTTCGAGCTAATGGAGTATTTTCTACGAAGCTGAAACCGTGGATGCGTCCAAACGTCGCGGTTCGGCTTTGATAATTTCGATTGACGGTGGATTACGAATGGCAATTATTGTTCAGAAATTTGGGGGCACATCGGTAGCGGACGCCGCAAAGATTCGCCGGGCGGCCGAGCGGGCGATCGAGAGAGTACAAGCCGGCTACCAGGTCGTGGTGGTCGCGTCGGCCCGGGGCAAGCAGACCGACCAACTGGTCGCCGACGCCCTGGAGCTCAATCCGAACCCTCCCGAACGAGAGATGGATCAGTTGCTCAGCACGGGCGAACAGCAAACGGTCTCGCTGCTTGCCATGGCGCTGGAGGCCATGGGGCAGAACGCCATCAGCTTCACGGGCGGCCAGATCCGCATGATCACGGACAGCTCCTACACCAAAGCACAGATCCAGAGCATTGACGCCCGGCGCATCCACAACCAGCTTCAGGCGGGGAAAGTCGTGACGGTGGCGGGTTTTCAGGGCGTTGACGAGAAGGGGAACATCACCACGCTCGGACGCGGCGGCTCGGACACCAGCGCCGTGGCACTGGCGGCCGCTCTCAAGGCCGAGGAATGTGAAATCTTTACCGACGTCGATGGGATCTTCACGACCGATCCGAGGCTCTTCCCTCGCGCGGTAATGCTGGATGCCATCAGCTTCGACGAAATGCTCGAGATGGCCAGTCTCGGCGCCGGCGTGATGCATATCCGCGCCGTCGCCTGCGGAAAGAGGTACAACGTAAATATCCGTGTTAGAAACAGCGGGAACAACAATCCCGGAACCATCATAACTCATGAGGTAGCCCAGATGGAAGGTGTCGTAGTATCCGGTGCAACCATTCAAAAAGACATGGCCAAACTCAGCCTGATCGGCGTGGGCAACGTTCCGGGCAATGCCGCGACGATCTTCGCACGGCTGGCGCGTGCCAAGGTGGTGGTCCATGATATCATTCAGACGGAGGTCAACCCCGAGAGTGCCAACCTTTCGTTCATGGTGGCAGTACCTGACCTGGCCATGGCCAAGCAGGTGATCCAGGATCTGACGGGTGACCTTGGCTGCAAGAACGTCTTCGTGCGTGAGGACATCGCCCTGGTATCGGTGATCGGCGTCGGCATGCGAACGCAATACGGTGTGGCCGAGCGCATGTTCGATTCGCTGGCCAATGCCAAAGTGAACATCGATTCGATCACTACCAGCGAAATTCGCATCAGTTGTGCGGTGGACGAAGAAGACGCCGAGAAGGCGCTCGAGGCGGTCTGTACGACCTTCGAGTTAGACCGGCCCGCCCAGGACCGAGCCACAACCTGAGTAAGATATTGCCCTTTGGCCAAGAAGCGAACCAGTCTGTACACGTGTAGCAGACGCGGGCGCGCCGCCCTTGCCGGAGGGTGTCTGCTTGGGGTGGTCTTTCTTGTCGGGCTGGACCGTGGCTTTGTTCATCCGAGGTGGACGGGCCGTTTTGGCGCACCTGCCGATGAACCCGCCGATGATTTCCGTCGCTATCACGGCCGAACGGCTTTCGTCGTTCGGGTGGTAGACGGCGACACTCTGCATATCGGCGTTCCGGGCGACGGTTCTGTGGCGGCGAAGGTCCGGCTTCTCGGAATCGACGCACCGGAAACGGCGGGCAAGGAGAGTGGACCGATGTATTTTGCCCGCGAATCCACCGAGGCCGCGCGCCGGCTCGCAGATGGCAAGAAGATCACCCTGTACCTGGACGAAAAACACGAGACCCGCGGAAAGTACGGCAGGCTGCTCGCTTACGTGGAACTGCCCGACGGAACGGTTCTCAACGAATCGCTCATCTCGCACGGGTATGCCTATGCCGATCTGCGATTCCGGCACAGCTACTACCAGAAGTACCGCAAGTTAGAGGCGGCCGCTCGCTCCCTGAACAAAGGCCTGTGGGGCCGCGCCCGCCGCGAGGATTTGCCCGACTGGCTGCGACGGATGAGGCCGGATTTCTCACCCTGACCGTGCGAAACAGGGCCTTTGCGTCTCTACAGATCGTACTCCTTGATCTTACGGTAGAGGGTCCGTTCGCCGATGCCGAGGATTTTGGCCGCTTTCTCCCGGTTTCCCTCCGTTCGCGCCAGGGTATCGATGATCGCTTTCTTCTCCAGCTCGTTCAGGGAGACTCCGGCCAGGTTCGTCGGAGCGACGCTGGCACCGGTTAGCTGCCGTCTTTGGGCAATCTCGGGAGGGATGTCCTGGGTATCGATCTTGTCCCGATCGCACATCACGACCATCCCGCGAATGACGTTTTTGAGCTGACGAATGTTCCCGGGCCATTCGTAACCCTTCAGCAGGTTCAGGGCGGGGTCCGTGATGCCGACGACCCCGGATCCGGTCTCCTCCACGGCCTCCTGGAGAAAATGCTCGACCAGAGGCGGTATGTCTTCCGATCTCTCCCGCAGCGCCGGCAGCGAGAGGTTCACGCCCCGGATACGAAAATAGAGATCCTCGCGGAATTCGTGCTCCTCGATGCGTTTGGTAAGGTGTTGGTTCGTGGCACTGATAATGCGAACGTCCACGACCGTCGGCTTATTGGAGCCGACCGGTATGACCACGCCGTCCTCAATGACGCGCAGCAGCTTGGCTTGCATATTCATGGGCATATCGCCGATCTCATCGAGAAAGAGCGTGCCTTGGTCGGCGATCTCGAAAAGCCCTTTCCGATCCGCGTTGGCGCCGGTAAAAGCGCCTTTGACATGCCCAAACAGCTCGCTCTCCAGGAGCGTCTCGGTCAGGCCGGCACAGTTGACCGGCTTGAAAGCCTTATCGCGGCGCAGGGAATTGGTATGAATGGCGCGGGCCAGCAACTCCTTGCCCGTCCCGGACGGCCCCTCGATCAAAACGGAGATGTTGGTTGGCGCGACCCTGCGGACCACGTCGAAAAGGCCCTGCATCAGCGGGCTGTTGCCTTTGATACCCTCGAAGAAGAACGTATCCTCTTCCGTCTGCAAAAGGGTCCGTCGCGCGTGTGTGGCGGCGGATTTGCGGCTGGCCCGTTGGACAAGCGTTCTGAGCTGGTCGATGTCGAGCGGCTTGACGAGATAGTCGAAGGCCCCCTGCTTGATCGCCTCTTTGCAGTTCTCAATGGTCGCATAGGCGGTAATCAGGATGACTTCCGTGGAGTCGCAGTTTTCCTTTGCTGCGGCCAGCACGGCCAACCCATCGGCCTGCCCTTCCAGCTTCAGGTCCGTCACAACGACGTCGACGCGCCGACTTTGCAGCATCTCAATGGCGTCCTCGCCCGTGTAGACCGCCAGCGCCTTGACCGGCAGCTTGCCGAAAGCCTCGACAATGCCGTCGGCGTGGTCTCGTTCGTCGTCCACGACCAGGACGACCGGCTTTTGTTCCGTCGCATGGTGGCTCAAGGTAATACCCGGATATTGTGTTGAAAATCTTCTTGCCCGTCCGGAAAGCCAGATGAGCGTCCCCAACCGGATCACGCCTGGACATTTTACGCCAAAGGGCCGTTTTTATCAAGAATCTCCGTGTCGGTCGAGCGGACGGACGAAACCCACAGCTTCACTCGCAGGCCTCTTCGGCGTCCTGATCTGCGTCCGACAAGGGCAGTTCGATCGTGAAGGAGGTCCCCTTGCCCGGCTCGCTGTGAACGGCTATGGTGCCCTTGTGGGCCTCGATGATCTTTTTCGCCGTGGCCAATCCCAGGCCCGAGCCGCCGGGCCGGGATGAATAGAATGGGCGAAAGATGTCTTCGAGGCTCTCGGGCGGAATCCCCTTCCCGGTATCGCTGACCTGGATAAAAGCCCGGCCGCTGCGCCCCGTTGTTCGGATCATCAGTTCGCCGTCGCCCTGCTGAGCCTGCTGGGCGTTGATGAAGAGGTTCAGCAGAACTTGCTTCACTGCGACAGGATCGACCCGGCCTATCAACGGTTTCTTCACAAGGCTCTGCCGGACCGTCAAGGCGTGGCTGCGAGCCTGCGGCGAGTAGAAGTCAATCATATCACCCACCAGCTCGTTCAAGTCAACGGTCGCCAGTTGCAAATCGGGCCGCCGGACGCAACCGAGAAAGCCGTCCAGAATCTGTTCGAGACGGTCGGCTTCTTTTTGAACGATGCTGATCTTCCGTGCGGCGTTGGCAAGCTGATTTTGACCACGATCCGATAAGGACTTGCGAGACTCCAGGCTCCCCACCTCGTCCAACGCTTCTCTCGTCAGCTTGAGGTTCACCTTGATCGTTGACAACGGATTCTTGATCTCGTGCGCCAGCTCGCCAGTGAGCCGCCCAAGCTCGGCATCCGCTTCCGTGGCCGCGCCTCCGCCCCGGCGTACTGGCATCAGCTTCCGGCGCAGAAGCAACACGACGACCGGTATCAGGAACAGACAGGCAAAGAGCGCTCCGCAAATGAACTCTTTCACGCTGCTACGACCCCGTAAAAGCCTGAAGCGAACAAAAACACAGAGCCGAAATCTCAAAAGCCTCGATTTGCACGTGGCCCATCATCGGCTCTTGAGTTTCGGCTTGCGATTTCAATCTATCTGTATCGGCTCTCGAACGCCCCGCAACCGTCGACTATCTCTTCTCTGCGGGCTTGTCCCTCTTCTGATTCTCGTCGTCCTTGCTTCCCGATTCCGCCATCGCCGCCCGACGGGAGAGCTTCAAGCGCCCCTGCTCGTCAATGGAAATCAGCTTGACGGTGATCAGATCCCCGAGCTTGCAGGCGTCCTCGACATGCTTGACATAGCCTTCGCTGAGCTCACTGATGTGGCAGAGTCCTTCGACACCCGGTACGATCTCGACGAAAACGCCGAAGTCCTTGACGGAAACGACCTTGGAATCTTTGTAAATCCGCCCCACTTCAGGCGGCTGCGTGATGGCCTCGATCATTTCCTTGGCCCGCAAATACCCGTCGCCACCGACACAACTGATGTAAATCGTGCCGTCTTCCTCGACCTCAATCGTGGTGTCCGTCTGCTCTTGCAGGCCCTTGATCATCTTACCACCGGGGCCGATCACTTTGCCGATGTACTCGGGATCGATCTCGATGGTGATGAGCTTGGGTGCATACTGGCTCAACTCGGCGCGCGGCGTGTTGATGGCCTGGTTCATAATGTCGAGAATGCCGAACCGTGCCTCTTTCGCCCGCGCCAGGGCCTCGATCATTACATCGTTTGCGAGCCCGCTGGCCTTGATGTCGAGTTGAATGGCCGTAATGCCGTCTGTCGTACCGGCGACCTTAAAGTCCATGTCGCCGAAATGGTCTTCCTCACCGAGGATATCGGTTAGCAGGACGCGACGACCGCTGTCGTCGCTGATCATACCGATCGAGATGCCCGCCACGGGCCTGTTGATCGGGACTCCCGCGTCCATCAGGGCCAGCGATCCGCCGCAGACCGACGCCATGGAACTGGATCCGTTCGATTCGGTAATATCCGAGACAATACGAACGGTATACGCGAAGTCGCTTTCGGGCGGCCGCACGTATTTGAGCGCTCGTTCGGCCAGGGCACCGTGCCCGATCTCCCGTCGGCCCGGCCCCCGAATCGGCTTGACCTCCCCGACCGAGTACGGCGGGAAGTTGTAGTGGAGCGTGAAGTTCTGGGCGTACTCATCCAGCAGCCCGTCGATGATCTGAGCGTCCCGGATCGTGCCCAGCGTTACACTGACCAGCGACTGCGTCTCGCCTCTGGTAAACACCGCTGAACCGTGCGTTCGCGGCAGCATACCCACTTCACACGAGATAGGACGAACGTCGGTGCAGCTCCTGCCGTCAGGCCTCTTGGTCTCGTCCAAAATCATCTTTCGGACCACCTCGCCCTCGATCTTGTCGAGCATACGCTTGACCATCGCCGGATTGGCAGGCGGCGTGCCTTCCGCGTTTACACCGTTTTCATCGGCCTCGCAATACCGGGCTTTGATTTCGTCGAAGTACTGGTTGACTGCGGTATTGCGCTCCTGCTTGCCGGGGATGTCCTTCAGCTCTCGCAAGCGGCCGGAGATCTGCTGGCGAATCGTTTCGCACAGCTCTTCACTCGTCTCGACGAGCGGAATCTCCTTCTCCACCCCGACCTTCTGCTGGAGTTCTTCGATCAAATCGACGACCTGACCGGCCCCTTCGTGGGCCTTGGCGATGGCTTCGGCGACGACCTCCTCCGAAAGCTCCTTGGCGCCGACTTCCAGCATGTTGATGGCTTCCTTGCGCCCGCCCACGAGCACGTTGATGTCGCTCTCTTCCAATTGCTTGTGCGTGGGATTGAGGACAAACTCGCCGTTGACCCGGCCCAGTCGACAGGCGCCGATGGGGCCCTGGAAGGGAATCTTGCTGATCGACAAGGCGGCGCTGGCACCGATCATCGCCGGTACGTCGGGGTCGTTTTCCCGGTCCGCACTCAGTACGGAGGCAAAGACCTGCACCTCCTGAAAATACCCCTCCGGAAATAGCGGGCGAATCGGTCGATCGATCATCCGCGCCGTGAGCGTTTCCTTCGTCGAAGGTCGCCCTTCGCGTTTGATGAAACCGCCGGGAAACTTGCCGGCGGCGCTATGCTTCTCCCGATACTCCACACTCAAGGGGAAGAAATCGATATCTTCGAATCGGGGCGGAGCGGTCACGGCGGTCACGAGGACAACCGTCTCGCCGTACCGTACGGTAACGGCCCCATGTGCCTGCCTGGCGATCTTACCCGTTTCGATTGTTAAAGTTCGGCCCCCAATTTCCCTGGAGACGGTGCAAATACTATCCATGTTTTACCTCATAGGTCTGTGCGCATACGCACCCAACGACATCATACCGCAACTTCAGAGACGCCATTTACAGCGCGGGCACGAAAGAACCAGCCCGCCTGACACAGGAATCGCCACGCCGCCCTACTTTCGCAGGCCGAGACGCGAGATGATCTCCTGGTAGCGTCTGACGTCCTTATTGCGGACATATTTCAGCAATGCAGAGCGATTGCCAACCATTTTGAGCAGACCACGGCGCGAGGAGTGGTCCTTGGAGTGGGTCTTGAGGTGTTCCGTCAGATCATTGATCCGCTTCGTAAGCAGCGCAACCTGGACCTCCGGAGACCCCGTGTCTCCCTCGTGAACCTCAAAATCGCTGACAATACTCCCTTTTTCTTCTTTTGTTAACATACGTTAAATATACCCTTCCAGTTTCGCTTTGTCGTAAGCATTGAAACCAAGCAAATTACGAATCCCTAAGTCTATGAGATGAAGACCCCGCTTGGCAAGCATTTTTCGGGCCTGGAAGAGGAAAAAAGTGGTGCCCGACCGGCGAAAATGCAATTGCCGTCGCGCAACAGCCCGTCACACCTCCTCTGGGGCGGCCAAACAACGTCCGGTTTCGGTAAAACGGCCGAATTCTCAAAGATTCCTCTTTTCGTCAAGAAACGCCCGCAAGATCTCGGCGGCGGCCACCGCGTCCAGTCGGGCCTTGCGCCGGGCTTTGGAAAGCCCGGCCTCGTTGAGCTTCTCCGTCGCGCCAAAACTGCTCAAACGCTCGTCCTGGAAGTGCACGGGAAGCTGGATTTGCCCCCGGAGCCGCTCGGCGAAGGCCCTGGTCTTTACGGCCTGAGGCCCCTCCGAGCCGTCCATATTCAGAGGCAGACCGACCACGAGACCGCGTACCTCCTCTGCGGCCGCAATGTCGGCAATCCTCCCAATCAGGCGGTTCGATCCCTGCAAGACTTGCAGGGGCGAGGCGATGGTTTCATCCGCATCGCAGATCGCCAGACCCGTTCGGCGGCTCCCGTAGTCGATGGCCAGATATCTCATGCTGCCCGCTGTTTCACGTCGTGCTCTCAGGTCGTTCTGAACTTTTGCAAAATGGAGATTAGGCTTACTTCAGGGAGGAAAAATCTCCTTCGTGATTTTTCCTCCTGAGAACGTAAGTGCTTTTCGCATAGGTATATAAGCCCCTTCTTCAAGGAAATCACGCCAACGATTTCCTTGAAGAATATGAGCCGAATCTCCATTTTGCAAAACTCCTCGTCGTTTTCTCAAATCGAGGCTATAAAAACTCGCTGTGACCGTGCTCTTCGATACGCTCGAGCAGCTCCTTGAGTCGGTCCGTCTGACTCAGATCGCAAACCAGCGTTGCATCCGGCGTATGAGCGACAACGATGTTTTCCAACCCTATCGCGGCGATCAGGTGGCCCTTGTCCTCGGTGGCAACGATGCTGTTGCGGCATCCGAGCAACTCGCTGATTCCAGCGACAACGACATTGTTCTGCGCGTCGGAATTGATGACGTCCGCCAGTGCCGCAAACGAGCCCATATCCAGCCAGCGGCAATCAAGCTGGATGGCGTGGACCTTGTCCGCCTTTTCCATGACAGCGTAATCGATGCTGATCTTGGGAAGCTTGGGGAAACACTCCTGCAACACCTTTTCCTGTTTCGGCGTATCCCAGGCGGCGGCGATTTGCCCGAGAGGCTCGTTCGCCTCCGGTACGAACTTGTCCAGATACGACAGTATGGTCCGGGCCTTCCAGACAAACATTCCCGAGTTCCAGAAATACCGGCCGTCCTGCACATACGCCTCGGCCGTCGCCAAATCCGGCTTTTCCCGAAAGGCCTCCACGGAGTACACGGTGTTCTTGCATTTGGCGCACTCCTGCGGGTCGGCGCATTTGACATACCCGAGTTGCGTGCTGGGAAAGCTCGGCTTTATGCCGAACGTGACGAGGGCCTCCGGGTTGTTTTCGACAAACTCGAACGCATCTCGCAGGGCGTCCTGGAGAACGTCGGGCGGATCGAGCAACTGGTCGGCTGTTACGATGGCCATGGACGCCTGGGGTTCGTACTTGGCCAGGATGGTTGCGGCCAGCCCGATGGCGCCGGTCGTGTCGCGTACGGCCGGCTCGGCGATCACATTGTTAAACGGCAACTCCGCCAGTTCCTCGCGAACCAGGTCCGCATACCCCTCGTTGGTCAGGACAATGATATTGCGAACGTCGAAAACCGGGTTGAGACGCTCAAAGCATTGTCCCAAAAGCGTTTGGCCGTCGAGCAGCTTCAACACCTGTTTCGGACGCTTCTGACGGCTGAGGGGCCAGAGCCTCTTGCCCGTTCCTCCAGCCATGATGACAGCATAGTTCATTCGGTAATTCCCTGATACTCAATGTTTCGATTCCGCTGCATACGTTCGAAGCCAGCCTCCTGCATGCGAATGCGGCTCCGCGTCGACCCGAAGAAAAGACCCAACGGGCAAAAAAGCAAGCGGATTGTAACAAAACCGACGGAGACAACAAGGTCTCTGCACGCTGTCTGGCCCCGCAATTCTCCTCGTCAGGCATTGGGCATCCTACGCCAATTGCACTTTGATGGCCCCCTGCGATTGCCGCTCAAGCATGAATTCTCCGCTGAGCCGCCGAGCCCCAAGGTCCACATCCACCTTGTAGCGGCCGAGAAAACCCTGGAAGGCGGCCCGGCCCTGCCCGTCGGTCTGCCCCTTTGTCCGGGTCCACCACTTGTCCTTGACCAGTTCGTGGAGCCGTTCGTACGCGGGTTTGGGAGTCATATCCTCCCGCACCAGACCCGCCGGGGCGCGTTGCCAGGCATTCTGATCGGTGAAATCCCACCACGTGATGGCCTCGACCGCCGGATGAGAGAACAGAACCGTGTAGAATTCCGTGACCCCTTCCGCCTGACGCCGCTCTCCATCGGAGGTCGTGGTCCAGGTCGATCCCTTCTTCGGGCCCGAGACGACGGTTGTCTCGGTAAAGTGCAGCGGCTTGCCGAACCGGGCAAATCGTTCGCAGACCTCCCAGGTCCTGGCCGCACCCCAATACCCGCCGTGCATGTGGGACTGGATGCCGATCACGTCGTACAGCGGCTTGCCGCTGCCGTCCACTAATTGAGAGATCACTTTGTCGGGGTAGGCTGCGTCCGTGCGATAATCGTTGATAAGGAGCGCCGCCCGCGGATTCGCCTGGCGCGCGGCCCGGAAAGCGGTTCGGATGTACTCCCCTACGCCCATCTCAGAGATGGCCCCGGTCAGTATGGGCGCCCGTTGCTTCAACTGCTCGCGGTCGTAGTGAGCCGCTTCGTTGACAACGTCCCAGATGTCGATGCCGCCGGCGAACTTCCGCACGCAACGCCCGATCCGCTTCATCTGAAGCTGCATCGCCTGTTTCGGGACGTCCTTGAGCCACCCAGGATCGACGAAGTTCCATGCCAAAGGATGCCCCTTCGTCGTAATGTTCTGCCCCTGGCACCAGCGGATGATCTCGCTGGTGCGCTCATCTTCCGGCTCGCCCTTCCGACGTTCGTAGTTCCACCAGTAGAACGGCAGCGTGGCAAAATTCAGCAGTTCCGCGAAGCGCTTTTCATAGGCGGCGTTGTCTGCCGGCGTTCGGCAGCGGCCCAGCTTGAAGATATTGCAGCCGAAGAGGAACTTGTGCCCGGTCTGGGTGATCCGGAGGTCCCGGCCGGGCGGAAGCGATTGACCGTCCGGACCAATCAGCGTCAGCGTCGCACTGCCCTTTCGGTGCTTCTCGATTCGAGCGTCGGCCCGCTCCAGAACCTCCCCCGAGTTTCGGGATTCGTTTCGTTGGCGGCCAAAGGATACATATGGAACTGCCGCCAGGTACCCGGCGGCGAGTCCTGCCACGTTCAGAAGGTCCCGTCGCGTCAAACGCGCCGGACTTGCATCATGCGCTTGAGAGTTGTAGTTCATCGTTTCTTCCTCACGTTGCCCGTCGTTCGACGCCGTCATGCCGGCGCGACGCTGGCTTCGTCGACAAGTTGGATTCCCGTGTAGCGACAAAAGCGGGCGAGATCTTTCGTGACATCCCCGTAGACCGTTTGCCGGTGGAGGCCGTTCGACCAGTTTTTCCACAGCGTGGTGACGTCTCCGTCCACCTGCACCGTAATCTTGGTGCGACAGCCCCTGTCATCGGCCAGGGAAACCGGTGTATCGATGATCTCGCCGGTGAAGTACAGCATAGACTCGGCGCCGATGAGGATGGTCTGCGTGACCCTCTGGCCCCGGCGCATTTCCACCTGCGGGGTGAGCCCCTCTTTCCGTTCCATGACCGTACGAAGCTTATACGGTGCGGCCGGGCCGTTGGGACCGTCCATCTTCGTCGAGCCGAGGCAGTGCGCCAGGATGATGCTGTTGTTGGATTCATCGACCGTGGGATCGCTGATAAAACCGGGCTTGCCGGTCAGACCCTGCAAAATGATGTGGGTCATCGCGCACCGCAGATCGGACTCACATATTCCACCCAGTCCCAGGTTGTTGAGCCGGCAGAAACCCAGACACGGATACGCAGGCAGCTTGATCGTCTTGTCCCACATGGTGCCGTAGCAATCGACGGTCATAACGGTCGCGTTTTCCGCCGCCAGCATCTCCTCCAGCGCCAGGGCCAGCTTGCAGGATTTGAAAACCTCGTTGCGCGAAGGCTCCACCACGGCATCCGCCCCTTTGATCCACCGGTCGGCCTCGGCCCGCGCCTCTTTGTCATCCACGCCATGGTACGCTCGGACCAGCGTATCGAGGTCCACCTTCTTGATCTCGGTCCCGAACTTTTCCTTCATGCTCTCGGCATAGCTTTTGAAATTGCGCAGCGTAAGGTTGAGGATTTTGGCCTCGCCAAGATGATGAATCGCGCGGAAGGGCCTCAAGGCCACGGCGAGCTGCGAGGTGTCGCTGGTTAGAAAACACTCCATCTTCGCTCCGATGGGCTGCTTCTGCATGGCGCCGAATCCGACCCATCCATGACCCGAATAAGGCCGGGCAAAAACCGCCGTCGGCCGGCCCACGCTGAGAATCTCGCGAAGGATGCCCCCCACACCGAGGTTCAGGTGGATCACCAGAATGCCGTCGACGCCCTGCAAGCGGCCTTTGAGACGCCGCACAGCGTCAACCGACGTTACCAGCTCATCCACAACAAAATCAACGTCGGCGATCTCCCCTTGCAGTTCGGCGAACTGTCTGCGGTAGAAGCCGATCTCCTCCTGAAAGTTCAGCTTCGGTTTGGGCCAGAGCCCGTGGCTGGTCCCCATGTACAGTCGCGCGACCTTGACCTTGCTGCCGCGACAGCCGGGACTGATGAGCTTGGAGCCGCGTGCCTGCGCCATGGCGCCCAGCAGGCCGGAGCCGGCAAGGTAAACGGCCCCGCCGGTCGCGGTCATTTGCAGAAACTCTCGACGATGCATCGGTACAGACATGGCGGTCTCCCTTCGATAGACGTACCGTGGTGGGTAAAGGTACTTCTCTTGCCAACGATTCACGTGTGTCACACCGCATGGGCATTGTTTCAAGCCCCGATGGTCCGCATTTCAGGGTTTCGAAAGGTTGGCGTATTGTAGCAGGAGGGATTTGGTCTGTCCAGTGTTGAAAGAGATGACCACGACGCTGTTGGCGCCCATGTCCACGAATTTCTTGACGCGGCCCAGGCCGAAGGTTTTGTGTCGCACAAGCTCACCGGGGGCGAAGGGAGCGCTCGGCTGCGGAGGACTCTGCGCCGGGGCCGCAACGGTCCGTCGCACCTGCGAATGCGCGTACATCGTGTCGTCCTGCGCGAAATCTTCCTGTTCCTGCGGCGCCAGCGCCGGACCCAGCTCAAAAAGAAACTTCGAGGGCACCGTCCGCAACATCTGACCCCGGAGCGTGCGATACCGGGCATAGCTGATGCGCAGGTTCGTCTTGGCCCGCGTCACGCCTACGAAGAACAGCCTTCGTTCCTCTTCCATTTCTTCTTCGCTGCCGCTGCCCCGTTCGTGCGGCAGAACGCCGTCCTCGAGGCCCAGGATAAACACATGCTCGAACTCGAGTCCTTTGGCGGCGTGCAGCGTCATCAACGCCACCCGCTCGATGGAGCCGTCATATGCATCGGTGTCGCTGAAGAGAGCGATCTGTTGCAGATACTCCGTCAGCGAAGGCGTTTCGCTTTGCAGATCGTAGGCGGCCGCCGCACTGACAAGCTCGTCGATGTTCTCCAGCGCGTTTTGCCCGTCGTTCCCGGCCTTGTGCAACGATTTCTCCAATCCCGACACACGGACCACGCGCTCGATGATGGGAGCCGCCGGACCGCTTGCTTGCCTGGTCAGCGAATCGATCATTCGCACGAAAGTGGAGAGTTTCGTCCGCGCTGCGCTTTTGAGGGTGGCTATCTCGCCGGCCTGCTTGAGGGCCGCGAAAAACGTCACTCCCTTGCGAGCGGCGTAGTCGCGGACCCGGTCGACCGTGACTTTTCCAATGCCCCGGGTCGGCGTGTTGAGGATGCGCAGCAGTGCAATCTCATCGGCGGGATTCACCAGGACCCGCAAATAGGCCAGAACGTCGCGGATTTCTTTCCGGTTGTAAAACTCGACACCACGAACGATCAGATATGGAATCTTGTGCCGAAGGAAAGCCTCTTCCAGAGCCCGGCTCATCGCATTGACACGGTAGAAGACGCCGATGTCCCTGGGCGCGACGCCTCGCTCGGTCAATTCCCCGATCTGTCTGGCCACGGCGTGGGCTTCCTCGTTATGGTCCTCGTAGCCGGCTACGGAGACCTCGCCCTCGTGCGATCGGACCGGGATAAGAGCCTTCTCCTTGCGATTCCTGTTGCAGGCGATCAGTCGGTCGGCCACCTTCAGCACAGCGGGTGTGCTGCGGAAGTTCTCCTGGAGTTTGACAACCACCGCTTGCGGCCAGTCCTTTTCGAAAGCCAGGATGTTGCGAATGTCGGCTCCGCGCCAGCGATAGATGGACTGGTCGGGATCGCCCGTGGCACAGATGTTTCCGTGCCGCGCCGCCAGCGCGTTGGCGAGTCTGTATTGCGCGTGGTTTGTATCCTGATACTCGTCGATGAGCAGGTATTGGAAGCGATCGGACAACTCCTGGCACACCGCCGGGTTGTTTTCCAGCAGCAGAGTGGCCTTCATGAGCAGATCGTCGAAATCGAGGGCGTTTCGCTCGGCCAGCAGCTTTTCGTAGCGGCCGTACACCTGCGCCAGCGTCCGCGAGAAAAAGTCATCGCGATCCGCGGCAAACGCGGTCGCGTCGATGAGCTTGTTCTTCAGCGTAGAGATGGCTTCGAGCATGCGGCGCGGCGGGAAGTTGGTGGCATCGAGATGGCATTCCTTGATGGCCTGCTTGATGCACCGGGTCTGGTCGGCGTCGTCATAAATGCTGTAGCGGGGGTCGATGCCCGCGTAACCCGCATAGCGGCGCAGGATTCGCACGCAAAGCGAGTGAAACGTACTGATCCGCGCTCCCGCAGAGGCCCCCAGCGCCGCGGCCCGTTGCCGCATCTCCTCGGCGGCCTTGTTGGTGAACGTGATCGCACAAATGTTGTACGCGTTGATTCCCGAACTGACCAGGGCCGCGATGCGGTAGGTGATCACGCGAGTCTTGCCGCTGCCCGGACCGGCGAGAACCAGAAGTGGGCCTTCGCGATGCAAGACCGCTTGCCGTTGCGATGCTGTCAATTGTTCCAGAAGTTCCTGATGCATGCCCGAAGCAGGTGCCCTTGTTACGGTGTCCCCTGCGATTTCTCCATTTGCCTGCGTAGTTTCTCAGCGGTCTGTTCCAACTGCTTGTACAGCTCTGGTCGCTCGACCCGAATGCGAGCCAGCAGACCCTGGCGCACGTAAGGCGGATACGCTTCGTTGTTCAGGAACAAACCGAGTGCAAAGTACCGCAACTCCGGCATCGCGGGCAAGTCAATTCTGTTTTCGGGCTGGAATTTCGCCATGTAGTAGTCATAGATCTTCTGGGCGATCTGTTCGCGCGCGGCTGCGAGATCATCGTTGCGTAAGGCGTAATGATAGTACGCCTCGGTCAGTGTCGCAACCATGAGTTCCCTGGCGTTGAGGATATCGATGCTCTCCAGCTCTTCGGCCAACCGGTTCTTGGCATACTGATCGAGAGAAACCTTGAAATCGTTGATATCGGGGAACAACTCTCGCAATTGATTGTAGATTCGCAGCGCGTATCCCCTGATCCCGGACTGATAGAAGGTCAAGACCGCGTTCTTGAGCATGTTGCGGTAGCCGTTTCGCAAGGACACATACCGGCCTTTGTCTTCCTTGTGCTTCTCGAGGATGGCCAGTGTCACCTTGTTGTAGGAATCGAACATGCGGTAATCCGGTCCCAGGAAGATGTCCTTGCGCACGAGGCGCGACTGCGTGGTGGTGTTGGGGTCCTCCTGGGCGGGAGGCCCCAACGGCCCCTCAAGGATCATCATCTTGCCGTAGCGAAACAGGTTCTGGTGGCTGTGGGCGACGATGCGATCCGTGTTGGTCTCGTACGTGGTGATCTCGCGGTCCTCTTGCTCGGCCGCCAGTTTCAGCGCCTTGACCGCCCAGTAAATGGCATGGCTGTCCGGATGACGCCAGTCCATGGGATAGTGTACGTTCGGATCGCTCAGATCGATAGGTCCGTGCGTCTGGTTGATCTCATGCATGAGCGCCGGTTCCAGCTTCCATTCGCTGCGAAGCTGATAAGCCTTGGCAAAGAGATCGAATTTCTTGAGGGCGTTGGTCCCGCGGAACTCGTCAATGACGGCAAACGTGGCCGGTGCAAACCGGGGGGGATTCTGCCGCAACGACAAGTAATTCACCACAAACTGCTGGTCGTCGCGGAAGGTCTCGTCGGCGGCCTGCAACGCCGCGATAAACGGCTGGATGTTGGGATCGCTCGCGACTTGCGCCCACAGCCGCGGCGCCGCAATCAACGCCTCAAAATACGCGTTGTCTTCGCGCTGCAGGCCATTGTCCTCCGAACGCAGCAGCGGTCCCAGCATTTCCGCCAGACGGAGCTTGTAATATTTGTGGCAATCGTCCGAAACGCCGCCCATCTTGTGCTGAAAGATGCGACCGAGCTCGCGGTAGAGCTGAGTCGATTTGGGATTCAACGGGATGCCTTTGTCACGGAGCAGCTCGTAGCCGTTTCGCACCCAGCGGAAGCGTTCCTCCGGCTGGCTCGCGGGTATCGCCACAGAAATGTTGTACGCCATGTTCCAGGCATGAAACTCCCAGACGGCGCCGAACCGGGGCTGAAGCGTGGTAATCCACTCGGCGAGCTGCCGGGCGTCGAAGAACTGACCTTCCTCTTTCAGCTTGTCGGCGCGCATCCAGAGGATATCCACGACCAGACCGCGAAACGCCCCCATCGCGACCGTGGCGAACGCCAGGGACGGCGGAGCGTTCTCCAGCGCCGGATTGATCGTGAGGTCCATCTCTTCCCGCTGTGCGTTGACATAGTCGAGCTGCATCCCCGCTCCGACCAGCAGCACCGCGGCAATCAGCAAACAACCAAACAGAATGATAGAATCACGTCTCCGCATCGTCAGATAATCACCCTGGCAAGCTCGCGAAAGCTGAACACAAGCAGACTGAGAAGAAGTAACAACAAGGCCTTTACGCACACCATGATAAGCACCACTTTGCCAAGAGCCCACCAGGGCAGCAGGCGTCCCGGGACCAGAAATTTCGTCGGGTTGTACAGGTCAAACCGCGGCAGAAGGTGAATGAACTGCTTGATCGTATAAGTGTACAGGAAGCCAACGTTCCTGCTGAGATAGTCGAACGATTCCAACACAAAACCGCTCACGGTTCCGGTCAGGAAAATCACCAGGCAAAACAAAATCGCGACTGGAAACGAGAGAAAAGTGCCCGCCAGCCCGCCCAGACAAGCGAGAAAGACGAGTCGGCAGAGAATCAGCAGCGCGCCCCGGATGAAATTGTTTGTGAATGTGTCCGCTTTGTAAAGGACTTCCAACCCGTCCTCGAGCGGGAAGAGAACAACGGTTTGATTCAGAGTGGGGTTGATGAACCGGATGCCCAGATATCCGTCCTCGGCGACGGCCTCCGCCGGCACCGCAATCTCTCGAAACTGGCGAACCGGATCTTTGCGGGGCGGGACGCGAAAAATCCGCGTCTTGGGTTCCGTGCCGTATTGCATCTGCCGCAGGTCCCCAATGTACCATTCGCCGTATACCTGTTCGTCCGGAGGCGTGACCGAGACATCGTACTTGAAACGGATGAAGAGATTCTTCTCGGGGTCCAGGGGCTTGACTTTCTCGAACTCCCAGTCGAGCCACTGTCCCACCGCCACGGCCTGCTTCTTCATCCGCTCGAGGGTCGTAAGCTCCTTGAGAATCTCCTCGCGCGTCATGCCCGACCAGAGCTCCTCCAACTGGTCCTTCTTCTGCAGATAGATCTTGTTGACTTCCTCTTCGACATCGATCTCCGGAGGCACGAGACTCGCCCGGGCGGTATAGAACTCATTCCTGACCTGGGCGAGTTCCACGCCCGAGGCCTTGAAGAACCGGGGCATATAGACGGCAATTCCGTACACGATCCCCGCAAACAACGTCAACAGCGCCACGTCCAGCACGACGACGCCCAGGAGCTTGCCCAGAACGACCTGGAAGCGCCGGATGGGCTTGGTCACCACGGTATAAATCTGTCGCTGCTCGACGTCACTGGTAAGCGCGTAGATCGAGACGACAATCGTCAGCAGAGAAAGCAGGAGGCCCGTAAGCGACAGCCCGTAGCTGAGAAAGGTCTGCAATCGGCCTTTGACCGTTCCGTCTCCCGTAGCCGTAAACCCCATCACCGGCAGCAAAATCAGCAGAAGCAGGATAAAGATGGCTGCTACTTTCAGGCGTAAGGCCTGCCGGATCGTGTTTATCGCGACGGCCCAGATTCTACGCATGGCCCGAATCTCCATCTGTGGGCTGACCGTCCTGCTCCACCGGCTGCGTGCCGGTTTCCGGCGTAGAGCGCCCCGTCAGCTTCTCCAGCACGCTCTTCTTGATTTGCTCGGCGTCAACGGCCCCTTCTTTTGTCTCGACCGGCGCGGCGGCGGGAGGCCTGGCCGATGTGACAGGTTGGGTCTCCAGAGCGGGCGCGGCTTTCGTCAGATCCCGGAGCAATCCCTTGTCGGGCTCGGGGGCCGACGGCTCAGGAGAGGCCGGGGCCGCTGTCTCGGCCCGGCTCGGCGCTGTCTCCTCCGCAGCCGGTGAGGCGACCAGCTTCTCCAGCACGCCCTCGCCGACCTCGTGGCCTCTGAGAAAATCGCCGATTTCGGTCGTACTGACCGCCCCGCTGGTCGGCTTGGCCTGTTGTTGCGCCTCGGCGACCGTGCGGATGAAGAACGCTTCGAGCTTCTCCATCGGCGCGACCACCTCGCACTCGGAATTCTCCTGTTGCAGAATCTTACGGATCTTGCCCACGGCGCCCTCGCTCAGGGCACCTGTAACGATCTGGCGTTTTTCGGTCTGCTGGAGCAGGTCCCTTACCCGGCCCTGCGACTGAATCTTTCCGCCGTAGAGAATGGCGATGCGATCGCAGACGTCTTCCACGTCGGCCAATAAATGACTGCACAGCAGGATCGTCTTGCCGCGTTCGGCAAGTTTCAGGATCAAATCCTTGATCTGCCGCGTCCCGATCGGATCGAGGCCGGTGGTGGGCTCATCCAGAATCAGCAGATCCGGATCGTTGATCAGTGCCTGGGCCAAACCGATGCGCCGCGCCATCCCTTTCGAATACGCGCCGACGGGTCGGCCGGCAACCGCCTTGAGTCCGACCATCTCCAGCAGAGCCTCGATGCGCATCTTCCGCACCTTCGCAGGCAAACCGAAGAGCTTGCCGTAAAAGTCCAGGGTCTCGCGCGCGTTCAGGAAGCGGTACAGGTAAGACTCTTCCGGAAGAAAGCCGATGCGCGCGCTGATCTTCGGGTCGGTCCCGTCTCCGCCCAGGAGCAGCGCGTGCCCTTTGGTCGGGTGCAGCAGACCCAACAGCATTTTCAGCGTTGTCGTTTTGCCCGAGCCGTTGGGGCCCAACAGGCCGAAGACCTCATTATGGCGAATCTGCAAATTGAGGTCGTCGACGGCATACACCTTGGCGCGGCCCCACCAATCGGAGAAGACCTTGGTCAACGAGATAGTCTCGACGGCGTAGTTCATGACTTCCTGGAAGCAATCTCAATAAGAAACAACAATTCGTGACATCTTTTCAGAGGAACCCTCTCTCGTGTTGCGGCTTATGCCGCCGGACGCTCGTGGTCCAGGTCCTCACCGTAACGAACCAACCGGGCGCTGTTGAAGACAACGACCAGCGAACTGGAAAAGTGCAGAAGCGCCGCCACGCTCGGAGGCACGAACTTCGACAGCGATATGCCAACGACAATAAACCCCACGCCGAAGCCGAGATTCTGGTTGATAACGCGTCGCGTCTTTCGGGACACCTGAACGAGAAACGGAAGCCGCCGCAGGTCGTCGTTCATCAGGGCGATGGACGCCGAGTTGATGGCCACGTCGCTGCCGGCCGCCCCCATCGCAATGCCCAGGTCCCCAGCGGCCAAGGCCGGCGCATCGTTGATCCCGTCACCGACGACCACGACCGTGTGGCCGTCTTCCTTGATCTGCTCGACGACGGCGAGCTTGTCCTGGGGCAGACACTGCGCCTTATAATCGGTGCACCCCAGTTCCCCCGCGACGCGATTGGCGACCTCGCTGCGGTCGCCGGTGAGCATGGTCACCCTCTTGATGCCGATGTCCATCAGTTCCCCGACGGCCCGCTGCGCTTCCGGTCGGGTCTTGTCCTGCAAGCCGATCCAACCGATGCATTTCGTATCCTTGGCGACGTAGAGGGTGCTGAAGCCCTGCTCCTCGTGCAGCTTCGGGTCCGGAACGTTGCTGACATCGACGTCATTTTCCTGGAGAAACGTGTCGCGGCCCACCATGATGCGTGCGGAGTTCACCGTAGCGGTGACGCCTTTGCCGGGCGTTTCCTTGAAATTCTCCGTCCCCGGCAGCGAGAGAGCCGCCTCCTTGGCCACCTCCTGCAGGGCCCTGGCGGCCGGGTGCTTGCTCATTTGCTCGGCCGCGGCGGCCTCCGCCAGGAGTTCGCCCGGCTCGATTCCTTCGGCCGGCGTCAGCTTGGTCACGTAAAGCCGGCCCGTGGTGACCGTGCCGGTCTTGTCAAAGACCAGGGCCGTCATCTTCCCGGCGACTTCCAAATCGGCCACGTTCTTCACGAGAACGCCCAATCGAGCGGCCGCCGAAATGGCCGCCACCATCGCCGTCGGCGTTGCCAGAATGATCGCGCACGGACACGAGATTACCAGGATCGTAATCGCCTGGCTGACGTTCCGGGTGAAGAACAAAACGATCAGGGCAATCATCAGGACCGTCGGCACATACCATTTGATGTACCGGTCGATAATGCGCATGATCGGGATCTTCGTCTGTTCGGCCTGAATGATCAGCGATTGCACCTTGCCGAGGGTGGTGTCTTTTCCGGCCTTCGTCACGCGAATGTCGAGAACGCCGGTCAGGTTGTTCGTGCCGGCAAAGACCTGCATCCCGGGCACCTTGTCCACGGGCAGGGACTCGCCCGTGATCGTCGCCTCGTTGACGGAGCTCAGGCCGGTTTCCACCTCGCCGTCGGCGGGAACATTGTCACCCGGCCGAACCCGGATGCGATTGCCCGCGCGCAGGTCACTAACTTTAACTTCCGCTTCGCTGCCGTCCGGGTTGATCAGATTGGCTCGCGTGGGCGTCAGCTTGATGAGCGATTCGATGGAAGCGCGGGCGCCCAGCGCGGTGCGGGTTTCCACCAACTCGCTAAGCAGCATGAAAAAGCCGATGAGCCCGGCCGCAACGTACTCCTCTGTCGCGAAGGCCGCCACGATGCCCAACGCCGCCAGCTCGTCCATGTGGGACTCGCCCTTGATAAGACTCTTGACCGCGTGGACGATGATCGGGGCGCCGAGCAACACCGCCCCCAGCATGAGAAACAGCTCCGTGTTGAAGCTGTCGGCGCCGTAGAAGAACCGCCCGATGCCGCCGTTGATGAGAAGGACACCGCCGGCCAGCGTTCCCAGCAGCGCGACGCTGACGCGAAGCTGCTTGCCGCGAGTCTGTTCCGTTTCGAGCCCGTCAGTAAAGTGTAAGTGCTGGTGAGCCATAGTTTCGTTCTCTTGCTGTATTCTCGTTCCGCCGGCCCCGCCGGCAGTATCGGTCCGCGGTTTACGGGCCCTGCTTTCCCTTGAGCGAGGGGTCCCTGTTGACAAGAACGCGAAGCTCGTGCTCTTTGAGACCGTCCGACGGCTGCACAATAAACTTTTCGTCGGCGTTGCGAAGCACTTGTTCCATGGTATCGAGGTAAAGTCGCTGCTGCACGAGTTCCGGTCGTTTCTCGTATTCGGGCAGTATGCTCAGGAGATAGTTGGCGTTCGCCTCGGCCGACGCCACCACCTTTGTACGGTAGGCCTTGGCCCGGGCGATGATGTCCTGGGTCCGACCGGCGGTCTGCGTCCACAAGAACTCAAGCTGCTCTTCACTGGTGCTTGGATCCTGCAAGGCCTCATACAGTGGCCTGGCGACCCGGCCCGCGGTTTCGTTGAGCTTGTTTTCCGCGTAGGTCTCGGCCTGGCTGATCGCCGTGGTACTTTTCTGACCGGCCTCGAAATACGCTTCAAAGGCATCGTTGACCTGCTTGGGCCACTTGACCTCAACCAGTTGCACCGACGCCAGACGGACTCCCGTATCGAGATCCCGCAGCTTGCGTTGCGCGAGCTGCTGGACACGCAGGGGAATCGTGTCTGTGCTGACCAGCACCTCATCAATCGTATAGTGTACGAGCGCATCTACCACCGCATCTTCAACCACGCTGCGCAACAGCGGCGTGATGCTCTCTTTCATAATGTCGAAGTAGACTTGCCCGGGGACCACGTCTTGAACGTATACGTTCTTGAAAAACAGCTCGACGGCCTCGATCTGATAGATGACGAGCCACCGGGCGTGCACGATGTTGTAGTCGCTGCCCTCAGCCTCCTCCGCCAGGCTTGGCACTGACGAGATCGTTGTTCCAAGCTGAGAGTCGATCGCGTCCGGCGTCAGGTCGACACTGGACGGCTGGGCGGGCTCCTGCTGGCTGCGTGTCAGGCAATAGCCCTGCTGGAGAGGATTGAGCTTGTCCGGGAAGTAGCGACGGGGCTTGGCGCCTTCCCCGAGAATGTCTTCACGATCTTGCTCAAACCAGAACGTGTCGACCGGGAGGTTGACCTTCCTCTCGACGGGGATTCTGACCAGCTCGTCCACGGGATACGGAATGATCCAGTGCGGCCCGGGCTCCAGAATGCGCTGCAGCTTTCCAAAACGCAGCACCAGCGCCTTTTCTCCGGAATCGACGGTGCGGAAGCCCGAAGCCAGGAACGCAACGACCAGCACGATCATGATCACCTTCAAGATCGCGAAGCTGATCCGCAGCGCGTCCGAAAGCGACTTCCCCGCCGCATCCAGTTCATCCGGAGGCGGTGCGAGTGACTCCGGAGCCTCTAAATGTTCGTGCTCGTGTTCGTGTTTGTGTTCGTCCGCCATATTCGTCCAACACACCTATTTCAAGAGGGAGTGGTGATTACTTCGACTCTTCCGCTTCCAGCGACGGCATCGTCTTGAGCAAATTGAACGGTTCGGTGTCGGCCGGAATGACCAGCGTTGCCCGCTCCTTCAGCATTTCGAGCAAGGCCTCGAGGTTGCGCAGGAAGATCGCCAGCTTGGGATTGGCCTCCAGCATCTTATAGTACTTGGCCGCCTCGGCGTCGCCCCGGCCCCGAATGGCCGTCGCGCGAGCCGTGGCCGCGGCTTCCAGCCCGATTTTGATCGCGTCCGCATCGCTCTGGATCTTGTTGGCCTCGGCATTGCCCAACGCGATGGTCGCTTCGGTCTGCCTCTTCCGCTCCGCCTTCATCCGCTCGAACACGTCTTTCGTCACGTCTTCGCTGATCTTGAGCTGCTTGATGCCGAGCGTCTCGATCTCGATTCCGTATTCCTCTTTGACCCGCTCGTGGAGGTCGGTGAGCATGGCCTCCTGGATTGTGTCAAACTGGATTTTCGTCGGATCGCTGTTGACGAACTCGCTGAACGCGTGCTGGCCGATCACGCGGTTCTGCGTGTCGTTGATCTGACTGCGCAGCTTACTCTCGGCGTTTTCAACAGTGCGGACCTCGTTCCAGAATTGCAACGGCTCGGCGATACGCCAGACGACGTAGGTGTTGACGATGATGGGGACGCGCCCACGAGTCGTTGTCTCACTGAGCTGCACGGGTTCGAGAACGTTCAGTCGTGCGTCAAACTTCTGCACCCGCTCGATCGGCGTGGGCCACTTGAGCTTGAGCCCCGGTTCGCCGATCGAACGAACCGGTTTGCCGAACCTCGTCACAAACGCCAGTTCTGTCTCTCGGACCTGGAAGGTCACGAGGTACGTGGCCAGAATCAGAAAGATGAGGGCCACAAGAATGGGAATCGCTACGTTTTTCATTGTTCGCTGCTCTCCTGCACACCACCAATATCATACAGATCCGGTGTAAGCGTTTCCTGCACGTCGATGATCGTTACCTGGGTGTCCCCCACATCGGTGGCCACGACGTATTTACGGATACTCTGCAACGCCTCTTCGAGGACGGCCAATCGTTGTTCTCGCGTGTAGATCTCCGGAGCCGCTTCGTAGGCCTTGAGCTGACTGGCAAAACGCTCGCCGGTGGCCTTGGCCAACGTGGCCTTCTCAAAGGCATAGCTCTGGGACTCACGCAGAATTTTGAAAATGTCGCCTTTGGCCGCCGCGAACGCATCGTCAAGCTGCTTGCCCAGCTTTTCGGCGTCCTCGGTTCGTTCGCCCTCCCGCGCATCTTGGTATTCCTCGGCCAGGTCGGCCAGCTCATACGCCTTCAACACGGACCCGATCAGCGTACTGAGCGTCCTGTTTCGCTGGGCTTCGGCGTTGAGAACCAGGGCCTGCTTCTTCTGGACCGCCCCGATGACCGCCTGATAGTCCGGGGCCACCTCCGGCGGCGGGTGGACGCCCTGGACCCCCAGGAAAACGAGTTCGATGCCCAGCCCCTGCTGGTCGGCGGCCTCCTGGATTCTTTTGCTGAGCACCTGCTTGGCCTTCGTACGCCCGGCCCCGAGCAGGCTGTCCTGCGCCGTCTCCGGGTCCCCAACGGCGCCGCCCTCGACGCGGGCGCTGGCAGCGAACCGAGTCAACTCACGATAGCAAATCCCTTCGAGGAGCTTGTCGGGCTCACTGTGGTTGTAGATGTAGGCGTAGAGATCCTTGATCCGGTACTGGACCGGGAGGTTGGCTTTGACCAGGCTCACGGGAACGACGCCTTCACCGAACTCCTCGCCCATGGATTCCGTTGCCACCAACACGCTGATTTCTTCCTGGTAGTGCGTCTGGCCCCATAGCAGCGATCGCTCGGGAATGATCTGCCCCGTCTTGGGATCGGTTCTCGGCACGTAGCCGATATACATTTCCATCACCTGCTTGGTGGGATGCTTGTAAGCGATGTCAATGGGCCAGGGCAGCTTGAAATGGAGGCCCGGACCGGCAAGACGCGGCGTCTCGCCGCCCTGCAAAGGATTTCCGAAACGCTCGATAACCGCTTCTTCATGCGGGTCTACGACGAGGATGCAACTGGCCAGGTAAAGCGTCCCGGCCGAGAAGAGGATCAGCGGCACAATGGCCTTTTCCAGGAGCTTGTAAAACCACGTCTGCGAGACCTGGAAGCCGAACTGGTAGTCGATGGCGGCCGCAAGGCTGCGAAAGACCCCGCCCGGCTCGTTGATTACGCCCAGGAGTCGGCTGTCGAACGCGGCCCTGCTGTATTGATCCTTCAACCGGGGCCGATAGATGTCCAAAATGCTGTTGAGCGTCGTCTCAACGCCGAGAACCAGCAGCAAAACCGGAATGACGTAACCGACGACTTTGACCGGGACCTGAAAATGGAAGTGCACGCCCGCCAGCGACAACGCCAGAGCAAAGCACACCAGCGCCACCCCAAGCAGGTAGCTGCCGCCGGCACGCAACGGCTTCCAGCGCAGCTCCGCGGACATCCCGGTGGCATAGCGTGACAACAGAAACGCCAGAAAGGCGATTGCGGTCGTGGCGATCGCCGCCACCAGCGGTTGCTGCGTCTCGATCTCCGTCCGGGCACGCACCACTGCCGTCAGGTACACGCCGATGCCGATTTCGTAGACGGCGATCAAGCCGGCGAAGATTGGGATGAACCATCTCTCCAAAATGTCGAGCCGGCGCTGGGCGGCCGCCATTAGCGTGGCCCGCTCCCCCTGACCCTGGAAGATGGTCGAGGCTTCTTTCTCCTGGGCCAGTTGACCCATGTCCAGCTTTTCCTGCTCTGCCAGGCTGCGCTGGTGGAACTGAATGGCCAGGACCAGCCAGATCAAAGCGCCCGCCAGGATCTGCCAGGCGACCGCAGAGACCGCGAAGAAACCGCTCCATCGACCGAGGAAGAAAGCAATGCCGAAAAAGACCAGGCTTAGAAAAAGAGAGGCCCAGGCCACTTGTTCGGGACGTTTTGACGATGCTGTCATTTCCGGTTCAACTCCCGACCGCGAACAAAAAACTGCTTCACCAAGTATTGACCAACAACGGGTCAAAGTCCTTTACAGACACGAAGTCGAGTACTATAACACCTACTAGCGCTGTCGTGTAGTGACAACTGTGAAAAAAAACGCCTTTGCGGTCCGGTCGGCGTTTTCGGACGGCAATAACCGACGAGGTTTTTGTTGAATGATGTATAACTTGATAACCATTGCGAAGAATACCCTCGTTGAGACGTTACGGCAGCCCGTTTATGCTGTTATTATCTTTATCGCCCTGCTGCTCTTTCTCGTGAGCCCGGCGTTATCGATGTACACGATGGACGACGATAACAAACTCCTGCGAGAGATAGGCCTATCTACGCTCTTTCTGACAAGCTTGTTCATAGCAATCTTTTCCGCCTCCGGCGCCGTGTCGGTGGAAATCGAGAACAAAACCGTCATGACGGTGCTGACCAAGCCCGTTCAACGTCCGATATTTATCTTGGCTAAATTTCTGGGCGTGCTCGGGGCCCTGGGGCTGGCCCATTACATCTGCACGATTGCCCTTTTGATGGCGATTCGCCACGGGGTTCTGGAAACGGCTTCGGACACGCACGACTGGACCGTGATCGGCGCCGCTGGGGTCATCGCCGGGTTGACGATCCTGCTCAGCGCGTTCTTCAACTTCGTTTACGACTGGAAGTTCGGGGCTACGGCCGTAGTTACTGCGGCCATTCTCGCAACCTTCGGAATCGTGTTTCTGGCCTTCATCGATCGCAACTGGAAGTTCAACCCGGCCGAGAACGGCATCCACATGCTTGATATTTACGGTGCGATTCTACTGTTTCTCGGGGCGATCGTTATCGCCGCGCTGGCGACGGCTATCTCATCCCGGTTCAACATGATGGTAACGCTGTCGGCTTGTATGGGGCTGTTTTTGTTAGGCCTGGTAAGCGACTACGTCTTCGGAAGGTTTGCCGAAACACACATCTGGGCTCGAATCGGCCGTTGCCTTGTGCCCAATTTGCAGGTCTTCTGGATCAGCGACGCCATTTACGAGGGCACCCAGGTGCCGGCACGGTACATCCTGATCAGCGGGTCCTACGCACTCTGCTACACCGTGGCCATTCTGGCCCTGGCGGTGGCTCTGTTTCAGCGAAGGCAGGTAGGTTGAGTTTGCCAGGGGGGCTTGCCTTACACTGTTGCAAGAGATCTGATGACGGCGATTTCGTCGCACTCGTTCTGTTTGGGGCAGCGGGCGCAGTCGCTCCATACCTTCATCGGAAGCTCCTCCTTGGCAATGATGTGGAATCCCTGTTTTCCGAAGAACCCCGGTTCCAGTGTGAGAGCGAAAACGCGGGGTATGCCCAAGCGCTCGGCCTGCTCCAGCGCTGCTTTCACCAGCGCTGCGCCGATGCCTTTGCCCTTCTGGGCCGAGCCGACGGCAAGAGACTTGATCTCGGCCAGATCCGACCAAACGATCTCGAGGGCGCAACAACCCACGACCTGCCCGTCCCCGTCGGCCACCAGAAACGTCTGAAGGTTCTCATACACTTCGGCCAGCGACCGAAAGAGCATTCTGTCGTGTTCGGCATAGCAGTTGATCAGCGCGCAGATCGCTTTGGCATCCGAGATTTTGGCTTCACGAACCGTCATAAGTTTCTATAGTATAATGCCGGAATCAGGTTTTTCAACCAGCTTGTCAACCATGCGTCGCGGTATGATTTGCACGTGAAAAGGCAAAAAAGGACTGGCAAAACCGCCGCCGGCCACTACAATAGCGCAGATTTACGGTAGGCAGGCAAAACAGAGTATGAAGTTTATACTGATTGATAGAATCGTATCCTGGGAAGAAGGCAAGACCCTCACAGCGGTGAAAAGCGTGTCGTTGGCCGAGGAATATCTCGCCGACCATTTTCCCACGTTCCCGGTGCTGCCGGGGGTGCTCCTCTTGCAGGGATTGGTCGAGTCGGCGAGCTGGCTGGTGCGCCAGACGGAAGATTTCGCCCATAGCATGATACTGCTCCAACAGACGCGAAACGTGAAGTACAGGAGTTTCCTGGCGCCTGGGTCGCAGATCGAGTACACCGTCGAGGCCAAGGCGATCGACGAAGGGACGAGCCGTTTCGTAGGCCGCGGCGTGGCCGATGGGCAGAAAATTGTCGATGCCCGACTGGCATTGCGACATTTCAATCTGTCCGAAAAACGCCCTGCCCTGGCAACCGCGGACGCCCAGGTGATTGAACAGATGAAGAACCGGTTTCGCCTGCTTTGTCAGCAGGCGTAGAAACCGCGTTACTTAAAGGATTGTCAAAAGACCACAGTGACCGGAGGTAGCAACAGTCATGGCCATGAGTCGGGATGAGATTTTTGGAAAAGTTCAGAACGTTTTAATCGACGCACTTGGAGTCGATGACGACGAGGTGACCGCCGAGGCGACGTTGATGGGCGATTTGGGTGCCGAGAGCATTGATTTTCTCGACATCGTCTTTCGGCTGGAGAAAGCATTTGACATGAAAGTGCCGCGTGAGGAGCTCTTTCCGGCCGAAGGCCTGCTGAACAACCCGGAACTGGTCAGCAACGGGAAGCTGACGGACAAGGGGCTGGCCGAGCTGCGCGACAAAGTGCCTCACACGGATTTGACGGGGTTCGAAGACGATCCCGACATCAATAAGCTGGCCGATCTCTTCACGGTCAATGCGATCGTCAATTACATTGACGCGAGAGTCAATGCCGGCTAACGAGCCGGTTGCGTAACATCGGTGATTCACGGCAGGGGTATGCGAAAGCAACCTGCCGTTCCTTTTGGTGTAAACCTGAAATGCGTTGGATCTGGATCGACAAGTTCGTTGAGTTTGAGAGCGGCCGCCGGGCCGTGGCCGTCAAAAACGTGACCCTCGCGGAAGAGCACCTGCACGACCATTTTCCGGGATTTCCGGTGATGCCGGAGTGCCTGATGATCGAGGCCATGGCGCAGACCGCGGGCGTCCTCGTTGGAGAGGCCAAGGATTTTCAGGAGAAAGTGATTCTCGCGAAGATCAGCAAGGCGACGTTCTTCGATTACGTTCGGCCGGGAGACAGCATTCGGCTCGAAGCCCGGATTGAGACGATCGCCGCTGAGGCGGCCGGCATCGCCGGTGAGATTCGCCGCGACGATCAGCTCATCGCCGAGATCGAACTGATGTTCAGCCATATCGACCAGAACCTGGCCGGGAAGAAGTTCCCTGAGGAAAACTTCGTTTTCACGGGAACGTTCACTTCCCTGTTGCGGGATGTCGGACTGAACAAGGCCGCTTCCGGCAGCCAGCCGACGGAGTCTGCCTGATGGGCGCTGCGCGCGTGGTCGTGACCGGGTTGGGAGCCGTCAGCCCTCTGGGCCTCAGTGTCGAGGAGATGTGGGCGGGGCTCTGCGCCGGGCGTTGCGGCATCGGCCGCATTCAGGCATTTGACCCGACGGGCCTTGACTGCGAGCTGGGGGGCGAGGTCCCCGACTATCGCATCCGGGATTACGTGCCCAAAACACACCGCAAAGCCGTCAAGCTGATGTGTCGCGATATTCAACTGGCCATCATGGCGGCCCGTGAGGCGGTTGCCAGCAGCGGCCTGATCACCAAGGGGATCGATCCCGACAACATCAACGTCGATCCGACGCGGCTGGCGGTCAACTTCGGGGCCGGCATGATCAGTTGCGATCTCGTCGAGCTGGCCCCTGCGGTCGCCGCCAGTGCCACCGACGGGAAGTTCGACCTGCGAAAATGGGGAGAGCAGGGCCTGCCGTTGGTTACGCCGCTGTGGCTGCTGAAATATCTGCCCAACATGCTCGCCTGTCACGTGGGCATCATTCACGACGCCCAGGGCCCCAGCAACACGATTACGTGCGCCGAGGCGTCGGGCCATCTGGCGGTTGGCGAAGCAGCCCAGATTCTCGCCCGCCGCGATGCCGATATTGCCCTGGCGGGAGGGGCGGAAGCCAAAGTGAATCTCATCATGATGGTCCGCCAGTGGCTTTTGCAGCGGACCGCCTCCGGTTGCAACGACGATCCGGAGTCCGCCTGCAGACCATTCGATGCTGACGCGACTGGATCGGTCTTTGGGGAAGGCGCCGGCGTCGTGGTCCTCGAATCGTTGGACAACGCACGGAATCGAGGCGCCACAATCCTGGCTGAAATCGCCGGCGTGGGCCAGAGCCATAACGCTCATACGGCCTTCGAAAAGCTTGAGCCCGACGGCAAGGGATTGCAGATAGCCATTGAAAAGGCCCTGGAAGACGCCGAAATCACGGCGGCAGACCTGGATCTGGTCATTCCTCACGGAACAGGCGTGCCGATCGATGACCGCGCCGAGGCGCGTGCGATTGAGGGGGCTCTCGGGGCGGTGGCCGGCAGCGTTGCGACGTGGCCGACCAAAAGCATGTTGAGCACGACCGGAGCGGCCAGCGGCCTGCTCGATCTCATCGCCGCCGTGCGGGCCATGAACGACGGGGTACTGCCGGCCGCCAGGAACTTCACTGCCCCGGCGGACGGCTGCCATCTCAATATTGCCAACGAAACAAGCCGGAAGCAGATTCGCCACGCGCTGTGTTGCAGCTACACACACGGCGGGCAAACGGCGGCTCTGGTTCTGAAGCATTACGATCAAAACGGTGCAGCGGGCTAAACGGACATGAAGACGGCAACGACTCAGCAGCGCGTGGTCATTACAGGCATGGGCGTCGTCTCGCCACTCGGCAACGACGTGGAGACCCTGTGGAAGGCGATCCTGGCCGGGGAAAGCGGGATAGGGAAAACCACGATATTCGACGCTTCCACATTTCCCACGACGTTCGACGCCGAAGTCAAAGACTACGATTTTCGCCGGTACACGCAACACCCCCAATCGCATGAAGGGTGCAGTCGTGGCTCGGGTTTTGCCCTTGGCGCCGCGGCCCAGGCGTGCAGGCAGGCGGGTATCTCCGTGGAAACCCCGCAGCCGGAAGACGGCATCGACAGAACCCGGATGGGCATCTACTTGGGCGCAGGCGAAGGCTCGCTCGACAATGACGCCTTCTTCTCAAGCATCATTGCCGGATGGGACACCGAACAGCAACATATGGTGTGGGAAAAGGCCACCGAGGTTGTCACGACGAAGATGGGCGCCGTTCATGAGCTCGAGCAGGAGCCGAACATGGCGACCGCTCACATCGCCGCTCTCAGCGGAGCGCGAGGACCGGTCCGAAGCTGCCTGACCGCTTGTGCCGCCAGCACGCAGGCCGTCGGTGAGGCCATCATGCTCATCCGCAAAGGCGATGCGGACGTGATGATCGCCGGCGGCGCCCACTCGATGATCCATCCGTTGGGACTGACCGGTTTCAACCGGTTGACCGCCCTGTCCACGCGAAATGACAGTCCCGAGACGGCATCCCGGCCTTTCTGCGGCAGCCGCGACGGCTTTGTCCTGGGCGAGGGAGCGGCGGTCGTGATTCTGGAATCACTAAGCTCCGCCCGCAAGCGGGGCGCCGAGATCCTGGCCGAGCTGGTCGGCTACGGGTCCAGCTCCGACGCCTTCCGCGTTACGGACATGCACGAAGAAGGTCGGGGCGCCGTCCAGGCAATGGAAGCGGCGTTGGCGAATGCCGGCCTGACCTACAAAGACATCGATTACATCAACACACACGGAACGAGCACGCAGGAGAACGACCAGGTTGAGACCCTTGCGATCAAGAAGGTGTTCAAGGATCGCGCCCAGGACGTTCCGGCCAGCAGTGTCAAGAGCATGCTCGGGCATCTGATCGGTGCGGCCGGCGGGGCCGAGTTGATCACCTGCGTTCTGGCGATTCGGGACAACATCGTTCCGGCCACCACAAACATGGTCGATCGCGATCCCAAGCTCGATCTCGACTACGTGCCCAATGAACCCCGCAAGATGCCCGTGAACATCGTGATGAATGAATCCTTCGGATTCGGCGGCCAAAACAACGTGGTGATTGTCAAGAGATTTGCAGACGAGTAGCCGGAACGAAATCACACTCCGGCGGTAACAAAACCAAACGCAAGAAAACGGTACCGGACGATATGCTATGATCGATATCAGGCGACTGCGAGAGGAACCCAACGCCTTCATCGAGGCGGCCCAGAACAAGCACATTCAGGCGGACGTCGAAAGGCTGCTCCAGGTGGACGGAGAACTCAAGGAGGTAAAGTCCGGCCTGCAGGATATCGCCACCGAAAAGAACCGGATCGGCAAATCGGTTCCCCGGCTGTCGGGCGACGACAAGGCCGCAGCGCTGGCGAAACTGGCCGAATTCAAACAGCAAGAGGAAAGTCTGCAAAACAAGACCAAAGATTTGCAGCCCGAATTCGACGCGTTGCTCTTGCAGGTGCCCCAGCCTGCCGACGCCGGCGTTCCCCTCGGCAAGGACGATACCGAAAACGTGGAGCTTCGACGGGAAGGAGAGGTCCGCCCGTTCGATTTCGAGCCGAAAGACCACGTCGAACTGGGCCTGGCGCTGGACATGATGGACATCGAGCGAGGGGTGAAGCTGGCCGGCACGCGTAACTACTTCCTCAAGGGAGACGGCGCTCTGCTGCATTGGGCCGTTCTACGTTTTGCCATCGATTTCATGGTCCAGCGGGGCTACACCCCCATGTCCGTACCGCTGCTGATGCGCGACGAGGCGATGCAGGGGACTGGCTATTACCCGGGCGCCGAAGACCAGACCTACCGCATGGAGAAGGATGAACTGAATCTGGCGGGCACCGCCGAGGTCCCGCTGACGGCCTATCACATGGGTGAGATCCTCGCCGCCGACGCCTTGCCGCTGAAATTCGTGGCCCTGTCGAGCTGCTTTCGACGCGAAGCGGGGGCCGCCGGCAAGGACACCTACGGACTCTATCGAATCCATCAATTCGACAAGGTCGAGCAAGTCGTGATCTGCGAGAACGACATCGAGGTCAGCAACCGCTTCCACGAGGAGATTCTCGCCAACGCCGAAGGCGTGATGAAAGCGCTGGAGCTGCCCTATCGTGTCGTGAACGTCTGTACCGGCGACTTGGGCCGCGGACAGGCCAAGAAGTATGATATCGAAGCCTGGATGCCCTCACGCGGCAACTACTGTGAGACACACAGCGCCAGCAAATTCTACGACTTCCAGGCCCGCCGCATGAACCTGCGGTACAAGAGCCCGGGCACGAAGAAGAACGTCTTCTGTCACACGCTCAACAACACCGTGATCGCCTCCCCCCGCGTCCTGATTCCGTTGATGGAATTGTACCAGAACGCCGACGGGTCCATCTCCGTGCCTGCTGCGCTTCGCCCTTACATGAATGGCAAGGAACGAATCGCACCCTCGGCCTGACAGCTCCTACCACTTGGCCACCACCGGCTCGCGAGCTACAGGCTGACGCACTGCGCCGCTTGACGGCGAACGCCGCGCGTATGGCGTCAGGAAACTGTGGCCATAGTCTGGCAGCGTGCTGACCGGTTCGCCCTCCAGTTTCTCACGCGTCTCGTTCAACTCGCCCTGGATTTCATCGAATCTCTGCTTGGGCATTTCAATCTGTTGCTTCGTTGCCTCCGAGAGGTCCTGGGCGTCATCGATGACAAACGGGGTCACGAACAGAATCAGCTCGTTGTTGGATTGCACGGCGTCATTGTGTTGGAACAGTCCGCCCACCAGCGGAAGGTCGCCCAGCAACGGCAGCTTGCGATTCACAAGGCTCTCCTTTTGGAAGAGCATGCCACCGAGCATGATCGTCTCGCCGTCCCGAACGATCATGTTCGTTTCGGTCTCGACCTTGCTCGTAACGGGCTGGCTGTTGACGAGCTGCGACGTCAACTGGGACAGGTCTACGCGCACTCTCATGTCCACGCGCTTCTCCGGCGTGATGCTGGGACGAACCTGCAGGGTCATGCCGACGTCCCTGAAGTCCACGTCCTGCGTCACTCCGACGGAGGCGGATGTCGTGGCGCCGGCGAGAAAGGCCACCTCTTCGCCCTTGAAGAACATAGCTTCCTCGTTGTCCTCGGTCCAAAGGGTTTGCTGGTTGAGGATTTTGGCCTCGGTGGTCTTGATGAGGAAATCGAGCAGGGCATAAACGGCCGTGGTACCACCCACGATGGTCCCACTCCCGTCGGCTCCCAGCGCGGTGTCCGCCGGCCGGGCCGAGCCGCGGGTGGCCAGACTGGTCAGATTGCCCAGCGCCATAACCGCATTCTCTTCCAGACTGCCGAAGGCATCGGGATTCGTCGCTAATTGAACCCCCAGGGAGGTCATGCTGGTGTGGTCCACCTCGACGACGACGGCCTTGATCAGAACCTGTTTGCCGGGGGTGTCCAGCTTCTTGATCGTTTCCTCGATGCTGTCCTGGAACTCGGGCGGCGCCAGAACGAGGATCGATTTGCTGCGCGGATCGGGGATAAATCGCACCCGCCCGATCACATTACTGATGGGCTCCTCATCGAGTCTGCCGCGCGTCGCGCGCGACCACCACGGAATATATTCGCCGGCAGAGCCCTGATTGCCCTGGTTATTGTTGTTCTGGTTCTGATTTCCCTGCGAATCGTCTATGGAGTACTCGCTCAACCCACGGTCGCTCCGGCGGATCGGCGCCGTCGTGCCCGGCTCGTTGAACATGGCGTTGAGACGCTCGGCCAGGTCTTCCGGATCGGCGTACTGGAGCTGCACCACGTGCGGAATCTCCGCCATCTCCTGACGATCCAACTCCAGGATGAGTTGTTCTACCACATCATACGCTTGCGGAATTTTGCTGATGACGATGATCTTCTTGGTGCCCGGGACGTCCTCGAAAGTGAGCTGGCCGTACAGCGGACCCACGATCTTTTGACGGTCGTTGTCCGCAGAGCCAAACAAGTACGAGCGGAAGAACGCCCGACTCATGTCCTCTTCCTCGGAGAAAAGTCTTCCCAGCAGCTCCGCCATTTGCACCGGGTCTGAGTTCTTCAGTTCAATGATTCGCGGCTTGACCGCATCCACATCCAGCGGAGCATCCCACTCCTCGATCTGCTTCTCGATCTTCCGCATGTTCTCCGGAGACGCGATGACCGTCACCTGGCTCATCGAGGAAAAGGCGATCACCCGGACCGTCTCGGCCGGATTCTGGTCCCGACGCCCGTATCTGTAGTAGTAGTTGTAGCGGTTGGAGCTCTGCGACTGGTCGCTGTACAGGTTTTCAATGTTCTCCTTGATCTGATCCGGATCGGCATGTTCCAGATCAAAGACCTTTTCCTCGTACTCCCCGGGCGGAACGTCCAACTCGAGAATCATCTTCTTGACCATGTCGCGAAGGTCCTTCCGACCGAAAATCATGACCTGCCGGGTTTCAGGCAGGGCCTCGAGCAGAACGCTTGGCAAGAATTCCGTTCCCGGCAGATCTTCAAAGCCGTCCTCCACGCTCATCTCGACCTCACGCGGGTCGGCATACATCAGTTTCACGACCTCGTACTGGGATTCAACGGGCTCGGCCTTATCCAGCTTCGCAATCCACTCACGCACTTTCTCCATGACCTCGGCAGGCCCCTTGCCGATGATCCACTTTCGCCGGGGCTCCGGAATCAAAACGACCGAAACATCTCCCGATGCGATCACCACAGACGATGCGGTGCCACCCCTGGAGTCGCTTTTGCGGCCCGGTCCGGCCAACGGCCTCGGGCTGCTGGGTCGGGAGCCCCCGTAGCGGTCCCTTCCATAGTAGCGGCGGGATCGAGGATCCGTTTCGCCCAGCAGAATGTTCAGCATCTGAACGATTTCCGAGGGGTCGCCGTACTCGATCTCAAAGATCTCCGTGACTGCCTGTTCGGCCTCGGGAACGTCGAATTCCTGGATGATCCGCTCGACGCGCATCAGGTTCATCACCGTATCGATCACGAGCAAGGTCCCCGTGGTCTCGTCGGCACTGACGTGGCCGTACTCACCGACCAACGGTTGCACGATCTGAGACATCTGTGCGGGATTGTACGTGGTCAGCTTGAAGAACTTTTGCACGATCTGGTCTTTGTTTTCGAACATGGCCAGCGGCTCGTCGGCCTCCACGGTGGGCACCACTCCCAGGCGGGCCTCGGTGATCGGCTTAAGGAAAATGGTATCCTCTATCTCTTCGGCCACGTACCCCTTCATGCGCAGCGCGCTGTAGATTTTGGCCAGCGCTTTATCCCTGGGCAGTTTGGCGGGCGCGTAGATGGTGACCTTCTGCTTCATCGCCTCTTCGTGAGGGATTACCGTCTTCCCGGTCCACTTGGCAATCTTCTCGATGAGATTCTTGATCTCCACGTCCTTGAGGTTCACGGCCTCCAGGGCATCGTTCGGATCGTCCGGTGTGTTGGGCTCGGGAGCCCTGGCCTTTCGCGTTACGGGCGAACCGGGCCGTCCGGTCGGCCGGCTGGGCTCGGTTGCTTGCCCCGGACGGTCGATTTTCTTCGCATCCGCAGGACGGTTGGGCTCCTGGACTTCGCCCGGCTGGTTCGGCTCCGACGGAGTATTGGCGTCTGGGGCGGCGCCTGGATCATTCGAGTCGGCCTTGTCCTCGCCAGCCCGCGCATTGGGGTCCGGCGCCGCAGCCGGCTTGGCACCGGCTTTCCGTTCAACGCTCAGCGTATATGCCTCGGGTATGTGGAAACCCACCCGCCAGACAATAACCGCAGCCGCGGCAAACACCAGGACCCACAACAGTAGTACTCTTGGCCGTTCCACTTTTTGTCTCCTCACGCTGATTCTGCGTCGATCTATCGGTTCATACTCTACGACTGACCCGCTTCATTGGGCTCGGCAACACGGCCGTCTGCCTCCGAATCGGTCGTTGCGTTTGCGTCCGTTATTTCACTTGGGCGTATGCCCAGTTCTCTCTGGCGTCGGGCTCGCAAACGGGCCTCCATCTGGGCCCGCATCGCCGCCTTTTCCTCTTCCGACATGCTTTGCCATTTCTGGAGCATCTGCTGCCGTTTCTCCCGTTCGAGATCGGCCGCACTGCCTCCGCCGGATGCGCTGACGCGCTGACGCACCTGCTGCCTGAATTGCTCCTGCTCCGGCTCCGTTAGATTGCTCATCTTCTCCAGCGTTTCAGCTCTCTCCTGCTTCACTTTGGCAGGATCCTCCTCGGCCAGGCGTTGCCTGCGTCCGCGTCCGGGGCCATAGTCGTCTGCCACCGCCTCGGTGGGCGCCATGTCATTGGGCGCGGCGGCGGTATGCCGGCCCGCCCCGGCGTGCTGCATCCGTGCCTGCCGGATCAGAAGACCGATGCCGTATGCGGTCAGCAAGACCGCGGCGGTGACAATGACAAAAACGATTGTGTTGGCGTGCTTCATAAATGTGACCTTTCGTCCCTGCGTACTTATCGGCCGCGACGTTCGTAGCGTTCGCGCATCTGCTGTTTGACTCTCTCTCTTTCTTCCGGCGTCATGTTTGTCCATCGTTCCTTAAGTTTGGCCCGCTCATCCGGTGACATGACAGGAGCACCTCCCGGCCGGGGTCGCATCGGTCCAGCGGGCACGCTGGACATGACCGCGCCCCTGTTGCCGTGTGTCCGCACGGGCGCAGCGCTCGGTCGCCTGCGGGAAGGCGGCCTACCCGGGCCTGCCGAACTCGCGCCTGCAATCGGCGCGAACTCCTTTTCTTGGCCGTCCCAGAGAATCCTGACCCGTGTCGGCTCCACGGCCACGATCCTCGCATCGGCGATGCTGTCGCCGGGCTTGTACCACCTCTCCCCGATCAGCACTTCGCCTCCCAGGATGCCCGTGACAGAGTCAACCGGGTGCCGCTTCGGAGGTTTCGAGACGAACAGGTTCTTCTCCTTGAGTTCGTTGGCCAGAGACCGCGCCGCCGTCAGGCCTCCTCCCGGATCGTCGGCGGCCACGTCATCCGGGTGCAGGGCCTGGGCAACGAAGATCTCCGCGCGGGCCGAGGCCATGAGAAACCCCGCGATTTCAAACACGATCGAGGCTCCCAACAACAATGCCACCGCCAGCAGAACCTTCGCCAGCGGATCCATATCAGATTGACTTCGTTCGATGTTCATAATGCATTTCGTCAGCACCCCGCGCCGGGCGGGTAAGCGCTGCTCTACATCTGTCTCCCTATGCTCTCAATGGCTTGCCGTCTCTCACTGTCCGGCATGCTATTCCACTTTTTTCTGGCCTCGGCCTGTTCTTCCTTCGACATCTTGTTCCAGTAATTGAGCAGTTTTCCCCTGATCTCCGGCGGCAGATTCACTCCCATCCAGGCCAGCGCGTCGCCGCCCGGACGCCCGGGGGTCGCTCTGGCTTCCACACGTACGGGTTTCGGCCCCTCTTTGACCTTACCGGGTTCGGGACGATGGGGCGCCGGAGGGCCGCCTTTCTCGGGGCCGCGCGGCCCAGAGGGTCTGTCACCGCCGGTGGCCGCCATGGGAGGAAAGGTCTTCACCTGGCCGTCCCATTGGATCTTCACTTCCGTCGGCTCGACGGCGATGATGTTGGCATCTCCAACTTTTTCACCGGCCTTGTACCACTTGTCCCCGATCAGCGCTTCGCTGCCCAGAATCCCATCCACCTGCTTGACCGGATGTTGTCTCGGCGGCTTTTTGATGAACAGGTTCTTCTCTTTCAACGAGGCGGCGGTCTCCCGGGCCCCTGCCAAATAGGGCTCGAGGTCGTTCGGCTCGCGGCCGTGACGCACCAGGGCGTGGGCGACCACATCTTCAGCGCGAGCGGGCCCTCGGAAGAAGCTCGCCCCCTTGGCGAGAGCCAGAGCCCCGGCCAGAACGGCCGTGGCGCCCAGGGCGAAAACCAGCCAGTCCTTGCGATTCTCTTTGTTTTCTGCTTGCGATATCATGGGCACAAACCTGTACCGTACACTCAACGCGCGAGGTTATTTCACAAACGTCGATACCGTCAGATCGATTTCGATCTCTTTCCTTTTCTCGGGCGGCTCCTTCGTGCCGCACTGAATGCTAAGCTCCTCCACACCCACCAGGTATGGGTTTTCCTTCAAGGCGGCCAGAAAATCCAGAAGCTGATCGAACCGGCATTTGCCCTTGCACTTGATCCGCAGAACCTTGTACGAAATGTTCTTTCCCTTCCGGGCGGCTAAAAACGCCAGCGGCTGGTTCTTGATGCCCGCCTTCTTGAGCTGCTCGTGCAGCTTGTCGCGGAAGAGGAATTTCTGCGTTTCCTCCGGCTGCGGCTCCTCAAAGACCGGGACAATGGAAAGCAGGCCGGCCCGTTTCGCGCTGTCGCTGCCCAGGTCGTTCAGCTCGCCCCTGGCCAGCGCCAGGGAAGCGCGAACCTCGCCCCACTGCCCGAGCCAGTCCGCGCCGAAGGTGAACGCCAGGATCGCAACGGCGCAGAGACCGCCAAACTGGATCATACGTATTTCCCGCTGGTTCAATTTTCTTGCCATATTTCCCCTGCCCGCGTCTAAAGAACCGCA
>Ga0272441_10000436_pt1 | contig 95764 bp, 170 predicted proteins | sample SSMProp6N_FD_193582 | JGI IMG/M metagenome (GOLD analysis project Ga0272441, IMG submission 193582) | Marine sediment archaeal communities from Little Sippewissett salt marsh, Falmouth, MA, United States - SSM-Prop-6N | ecosystem: Environmental > Aquatic > Marine > Wetlands > Sediment ... | reverse complement strand
TCAGTAAAAACGCAAAACTGAAGCCCGTCTTTATTTGCTCTCACAGTAATAAATGTTGCTTCTGGATAATGTAAATGTAGCTTATCTATGTAGTCGGTTCTGAACATCCTCTCCCGCCTTTCTGTGGTTGTGGGGCTTACCTACTTTGTTGAGAAGTTTTTTCTTAATTTGTGCCCACATCTTATCTATGCCTTTCTGGAAGGCAATAATTTGAGCATTAGTATAACTCTTTGGAAAATCATACATACAGCTATCAGCGATTTTATCTATTTCACTACTTCCCATCGGCCTCACTAACCGCCCTTCTATAACTTCGGTGAGGGTGGAGATGGCGTAGGATAGGGCGTCCTGTTCTTTTTCATAAAGATAATCTAAATCATGTGATTTATTTGCTTTCTGGGCAAACGCATTACGTATTTCCTTCAACATGTTCATCGCCTCTTTCAACTCTTTCTCCCTTATCTTATCCATGTTAGGTCTCCTCCAATGCGTTCTTTGCGATGTCTATTACTTTTTCTAATTGTAAATAATAACTGATACCTTCTTTTAATGCCCATTTTTTATACACCGCTATCTTCCTCAACGCCTCCTCGTACTTCGGTAGGGTAGTGAGGGCATAGGTGGGGGCTGACCCATATCTTGGATATTGGATATTTTTAGGTAAATCCTTAGTCAATTTCTCAAGTGCCAACAATTCCCCCAACACCTCCACACACTCTTTAGTTTTGGGGTTCATAGTAGTCCTTTCTTTCTTAGAATACATTTCACCATCAACTGGATTTATACTCATAGTGCCTCCGAGGTTACTTTGGTATTTTTAATCCATCATATATATGTCTTTTAATCCAATGGGCGATTCTTTTTCTAGTTACATTTATAACAATAAACATTTCGGGAGTTATAGCAAAGACAAACGGAAGAAAAATAAAAATTAGAAATAAATAAAGACATATATCTAGTATCTTCATCTCTCATCTCCTTTTGAGGTTTACCAACCAAAAATAGGATGGATGCACCTAAATAATTTAGTAACCCTATCAATGGTTTCGATATCATAATAACCCTTGTAATATCCTAAATTGCTTGCTTCTATTTTAATAGCCTTCTTTCGGGTATGCCCCGTTCTTTTCGTATGCCATTTAATAAGAGCATCCCAATATCTTTTAGCAGTTTTCTTATCATAAATATACGAACAGGCTGTTCCTAATGTGTTTTCGTAAGAAAGTTTCTCGCCCTTCTTAAGGCGGTTTATCATTTTATTTACTTCTTTTTTATTTGTTTCCATATCTCATCTCCTTTTGAGGTTAGACCTTCTTTTGACACTTGTATTACTATTGGACGAGAAAGATATGCCAGAGTAAGTTGCTTTTCCATAATTTGAAATGCTCGACTTTGCCCTTCCATGAACCCATCATAATATCCTTTTTGATATTCTGGTGTTTTCATCTCACTCCCCCTTAATCTTGTTCTTTACTTGCTTCTTTTTTCCAAACATTAAAAAAAGAAATTAACTTTCTCATTTTCTTATCTAAATTAAGTAATTTATAAAACTTATTTTTCTCTCTACTTATATTGCGATATTTAGGCATTATTACTCCTTTATTTATATGACCTATGTTCTAAATCATATATTATACGCTGTAAAATATTTTGAATTATAGTTAAAATAAAATCTAATATTATTATAAATATACTCCCCACTTTTTTTGTATTTGGAAGAGGTTTCAAGTATTTATCTCTACATTGAATCAAACAACATAATTCCCATGCCATTCTAATAGCTTCCATATATTATATTAATTCTCCCATTCTCCTGTATCATTATTAAAAGTTCTCTCTAATTCCCAATTTTTAGGAACTTTTTCTTTATCGAATATATAGCTTGTTATATAATCATCAAAATCACAATCAGTATTTCTTTCCATTCGTTCTAAAACTACTTTATTACCTACTTCCAACTTTCTAATAGGATAATCACAATCTTCTCTAATATCATCATTCAATCCTATACCCATCACTTTTCCTAAAGTAGTTAATTTATAAGGTATAGATAACTCATCCAATATTATCTTAATATGGTCTAATTTAGAATTATTTAATGTATTTTTATTCCAACTCATATATTTTATCCTCCTCTTATTATTTAATCATAAAATATAACATAAATTTTAATATTTTATTTTTTTGGATGGTTTCTAGTATTTTGATAGCAATATATAAATGACTTTTCCAATCTTTAGGAATTACTTCTTCTGGTTTAGAATTAAACACTTCTTTTAAAGTTTTAATAGTATGTTCCAATATTGTTATTTTTTGATTTGAATTATCCTTTTTAAACATTACTAATTTTCCCAATTTAAAAAAACACATACCTAACCCCACAAATAAAATACCAAATCCTAATAATATTCCAATAACTAACTCTCCTAAAGTTACTTCTTTTACATCTTCGCCTACATTATATACTATATATGTTCCTAATATTCCAGATATTAACCAAAGAACCACAAACAATAAAATATTCATTTATCCCTCCTAAATAATTTTTATAATCTCTACTTATATTTTTTTTCACAACATATGAAATTAAAAGGTATATAATATATATAGGAAAATAACATAAAAACAACTTATTATTATCATCCACATCCATCTTCTCATTCTACTATCCTTTCATTTATACTTTTATTCTTTTTAAACCTCAAGTATATTATACCACATACCTATAGAAGTTGTCAATAGTAAAAATCACCCTATTTTATTCTTAACTTTACCACCAATTTACCGCCTTACGACACCGAAAATATCGGGTCGAACCTCATATCACTTACAGTGATAATATTATCACTAATTCTGATAAATCTCCCAATTATTAATTACTACTATAATAGTAATAAACTATAATTTACCTCTTATCTCTTACCCTTAAAAAATAAGCCTTAAACCCTTTCTTATATACCCTATATTTGCTAATAGTAACCCCTATAGGACATTTTTATGGTAATATCTATAAATCCCCCATTAATCTTAAAAAAGGCTTAAATATGCTTAAAATACCCTAAAAAGAGTAAAAAAGTTCCGCTACAAGGCATTTCGCATAGGGTTCAAGGCTTTTTATAGGGGTGTTAATAGGAGATAGTAGTAGTATATTTATACTTATATATACTTTACGCTAAAATAAACCCCTGGCCTATTCTATCGTAAGTGGTTGCTATGATTGAAAGTCTATGCTACTATAATACCCTATTATATCAAAAAGCCATATACAAAGTAGGATTTTTCAATATCTATTAAGTGAAAATCGTTTTTTTCTTTTTCCCTTATCTTTAATTACTCCATAATTATATACTTATTATTAGTAATACATTCTTCCTTTATTGCTTCTATGATATAGTTTAAGCATATATTTAGGGATATTTTTTTCTAGATATATTTATAAATTTTATGGTTATTTATTCAAGTATAAAAAAAAAGAAGTCAAGATTTTTAGGTCTTGACTTCTTTTTATGTTTCTTATGATATTATATATGAATGTTTTTTACTTCTTTTTCTTTAATCTCCCTTCTCTCTCTCTTCTACTCATTATTATTCTCCTTTATTACCTACTTTATTAATTTTTTTATTTTTTTTTGTTTTCTTTTTGTTGCCTCTGTATATGCTTTGCGGTTTCCCTTCTCTTGGCCTTTGTAACATTATTTCTTGCGATAATAGCCCCTAGACTTAACATATTATATCACCTTTATCCCTTCTTTTATATGGTTATATTAGTTGATTTTTTGTTTTTAATTCTTGCAGTAAGATTACTTCCTGTTTTAGTGCTTTTTTTAATAACTTTGATAAATGTATCATTTGTTTTTTCCTTGCTCCTTCAACTTCAATTATTATGCTTTTTTCTTCTTTTCCTTGCCATATACCTTGACTTTTTATTAAAGTATATCCATTTAAGTTATTATTACATAGTCTTTTTATAGTTTTTATTTTTGTATTTTCTGTATATATTCTATACATTGAAATTATCCTTTAATAATCTTTTATATAAGTATTTTTTTAATGCACGTTTAAAGGTATCTCTTGAATTTATATTATAATGTATTCCTATTTGATAAGTGTTATAACCGTATTCTATCATGGCATTATATAAAATACTGCCATGTAAATAATTTTCTTTTATATGGGATTTTAAATGGTCGATATTTTGGATTTTATCCCCTAAATTTTTACCTGTATTTTGAACTTTCATTGAACAATACCAGCAATCACCATTAGAAGGTACAGGGATTTTTTCGCATTTATCAATTAAATTTACATATTTTTTTATACTTTTTTTGATTTTGTTTACTTCTTTAATGTTTACCGTTTTATTTTCTGATAATAAATTGCCTTGTAAATCAAAAGTAATACCATTATAAAAACTAAACTTTTCTTTTAGAGTGTTTATATACCATATATGATTTTTTTGGTATAAATAAAAATTTGAAGGTGTAAACTGATTTATACGGTTTTTTGTGGTAGATGTTTTATATCCTCCATTATTTAAAGTTATATTGCCATTACTGGTATTTATACGGATTATATCCGTATTGTGTAATCTATAAGCGGTTATACCATTTTTGTAATGTATCATTAATGTATTATTGGCAATAAATTTTGAAGATTTTATATCCTCCGTTATACCTTCCAAAATCTGACTTTTATTTTTTTTCATAGTCTTTTATCCCTTCTTTTTAATTAATACGGTTTTATGTCCTCTATTTATACTTTTTTTATATATACTTTTGCAAGATGTAATAATCCAAGGTGTATCTATATAATGATTTTTACGTCTTATTTTATAGCCTCTAGCATGGTTTGAATTATTAGTATTCATTTTTTATTATCCAGTTAAAGATATTATATGTCCAGGGTAATAATCAAGGATTTTAAAAATATCATTTATATCTTTTTTAGTAAAAAAGCCTTTGTATATTTTACCATTCAATTTATATTTACAAAAAGATAACTCATATTTTAAAAAATTATCAGAAGTTATTTTTTCACCTGCATATTTTTTTATACTATATTTTTGCAAATTACAAATTAAATTACTCGCTTCTTTTTGTCCGTTTTCTGTTTTCGCCCAATCAAGTAACATTTTTTTTGCTCCTTCCTATATTATAGTAATGTATCTTTTTTATAATTTGCTTGACTTTTGCTTATTTTATTACAAGAGGTTATTTCATTTATATCATTTAAAATTCTATCTTTTAGACTTTGGACGTCCTCTTGCCTTCCTATATATAAGAGTATAGATAGCTTCACTTTTTCGGCGGTTCGATAGCTTATTATATGTAATCCTTTCTCTCCGTCTGTATATTCTATTATTCTATATATTATCATCATTATATTTAATAATAAGTTATTCATGATTTTTTACTCCTTCTTTTTACTTCCTTTAGGTCTACCACGTTTTCGCTTTTTCATTAGTGTCCTTTCTATTCTTTATTGCTTTATTAATTATTTTACTATGACATTTGTCACAACATACTCCTAAAGGGGTAGAAATATAATCTTCTGTCTTTTTGCCACACCAATTACAGCGTCTTTTATATCTCATTTTACTCTCCTATTCACTACAAGTATACCATATATATAAAAAAAATCAAGTCTTAACATCTAACTTTTTAATTCTTAATTTTAAAAAGTTAGCTATAAAAAAGCAAGATTTTATCTCTTGACAAATTTATATTTTTGTGTTATACTTGGACGGAAAAAGTTTTAAAAAACCTTTAAAAAGCTCTTTGAAAAGTGGTTTAAAAAGTATGTTAAGAGTATATTTTCGGCAATATGGCAATATGAAAAACGTCAGCACTTTTTAAACTGCAATATACGAATATAAAAATGGTCGTACCTTCCTATATATAATATAGAGAAGAAAAAAATTTTAAAAATTTTTTCAATATGCTCTTGACAAAATTAAAAAAGTATGGTATAATATACTTGAATATACAAAAGAAAGGAAAATAAATTATGAATAAAAGACAATATCTTTTAAGTTTAAAAAAATATCAAGGTGAATATATGCAAAACATTCTAAAAGAAAAATCAGAAGAAGAGATAAACAGAATATACGAAAATGAAATTTTAACACAAAAAATTAAGAAAGAAGGTATAAACCTTGTTAGAGTAAATTATTATGATAAAGAAACAGAAAAAGAATTACAGGAATTTATAAAAGAAAATAACCTAAAACAATATAAAGACCATAATATAAGTAAAGCAACTTATCATGGTAATTTTTGCCTTCCTTATATAATAGAGGAACACGCAATAAAAATCAAAGAAAAATTTAATGATAAAGTAAGACTTGACTTAAAAAGGCATATACTAGGAAGCAAAGAAGTTGAAAATATAAATGTAGGAGAAAAAGTTATAATAAATGCTCCGAATTTTATAGGAGGTACATCTGCCTCTAAAGGTACAGTTTACGCAAAAGATGATAAAAAAGTTACTATAAGAAAATATAGAAGTAAAACTAAAGGTTGGCATTTAGAATATGGAAAAGAAGGAAGTATAAAGAAAGGTTGGAATTAATGAAATATTTTAGATTAAAATTTAAAGACGGAACTCAAACAATAGTTAAAGGTAAAAATGCTCTTGAAGTTATTAAAAAGTATAATCTTGCAAGTAAAGAACATATAAGCACCAGGATTATAGAACTAACAGGAGAACAAGAAGCAATAGCAAGAGGAAATGATTTATATAACAATTCTTTATAATAGACCTTCCTATATATAGGAAGAAGTAAAGGAGATTTTAAAAATGAAAAGAATAGTAAAATTTAAAGACAAAAAAGGTAATTTAGCAGTTGTAGAAGTTAATCTTGAACAGCAGGAAAAAGGACTAGTATTTTCTGCAAGCGGTGAATATAAAGGAAGTATGGGGCAATGTTTAGATAGTATCGAACCTAAAAATGAACCTCAAAACGCATTGATAGACCTTTGGAAAAAATATCATTTAAACGATATGAACGCAGGTTGTATTCATCAAGATAAATGGCAAGATATAAGAATAAATCCCGAAGAATTGCCAAATTCTCATGCAAATAGAGACGAAAAAGGTATATTGGCTTCTTGGGTATATCCAAAAGACCATGAAAAAGGATTTTTAGGCAAGGCTTGTCCGATTTGTGGGTATAAATACGGAACATCTTGGCTATATAGACCTTTGCCCGACAATATAGAGGAAGAAATAAACAATATATGTAATGCTATTGAAAATATAGAAAACGCAGAAAGAGAAATAAACCAAGATAACGATATATCTTGGGAAGATATTGAAGATGAAAAAATTATCGCATTGGGAAAACATTTACAAATATCTCCTTATGAAGCACAGGAAGATATAAAAGAAAGTGATTATGGAGATTGCCTTTACGAATACGCAGGACAGGAATATCTTGTCTGTACTGATGATGAAGCCGACGAAAAAGAAGATGAACAGCTTGAAAGTTATATTGACGAATGTTTAGAGATACCCGAACACGTCGAAAAATATTTCGATAGGGAAGCATGGAAAGAAGACGCAAGAATTAATGGAAGGGGTAATTGTCTCAATAGATATGACAGTAGCGAAGATGAGGAAGAAGTAAACGGAGAGACTTATTATATTTATAGACAAAATTAAGAGAAAGGGATAATTGAACAGATATATGAATATGATTATCCAGATTATGAGGGTTAAAATATTATGAAACGATACCATAAAAAAATATACTTTCCTATAAATAACCAAGAAAGATTATCCGCTTTTTGTGATAATCTTAATAATAAACAATGGCAGTTTACTAAACATACTCTTGACAATTTGAAATATAGGAATATAGATAAAACAGGTCTATTACTATATATTAAGGAAAGGCAATTAAGAGTTGGAAATATTTTTGAGTATTATGAAGAAAATAATATAATAATTAAGGCTTGTTTTAGGTTAGCTTATAATGAAATTTTTGATATTATTCTTGTAATAAATAATGTCAAGTCAATAATAACTATATATTTGAATTTAAAAGAAGATAGGCATTATACTCTAAATGAAAGTATATATAACAGAGAAAGGAAAATAAAAAATGAAATATAGAATAATGTATTGTGAAAATTGCGGAAAAGAATATACAGATGTACTCAATAAATATGGAGAAAAATGTGATAATTGTAATACTCTATTATCAAAAGCATGGAAAGTGGAAGAAAAAGATTTTTCTTGTGTTAAATTTATTGAAAAAATTAATATAAAATAATATATAAGAAAGGAATAAAAGATGATACATAAACTATTAAAAAAAGAAACAATACTTGGAAATATATTAGAAAAATGATTAAGAATAAAATAGTAAGAAATTTCCTCTTGACAAATACAATATAATATGATATACTTATTTTGAAAATAGAAAGGAATAAAAAATGCCTAAAAAGAAAATTGAATTTGAAAATAATTATCATAAATTAACAGAATTAGATAGAGAAGAAATAACAAAACAAATAGCAGAAGGATATACTTCTGGACATTTGTATAATGGAGAATATAAAATTTATTGGGAATTAAATGTAAATGTATGGAAAGGATAAAATAAAATGAATTGGATATTTTATATTTTTGGTGGAATATTATTTATTAAAACAATACCTCCTTTGGTTAATTTTATAGAAAACGATTTTAAAATAGAACTTAATTTTCCTTCATGGGTAAAAGTAAATTACATTTGTATAATTATGTTATGGATTTGGATTTGTTTAACATATATAAAATAAAAAAATTAACAAATTTAAAATAAGGATAAATTATGAATTGGCTTGAAAGAGAACAAGAAGAAAACGAAATACAAAACCTTCTTATTAAGGAAGTCGAAGAAGAAAATAATCCCGATTATCAACAATATATAACTATAATAGGAGGAAGAAATGAATGAATTGAAAAGACAAAGCATAATATTAAGTTTAGTAGAAGATGATATTGTAAATATCAAAGACAACATAAATATTAATGATGTGTGGTATTTAGGACAAATATTGGAAAATGGGTTTAAAGGATATAAAAACTATAATGATAACGAATTACAACTAGAATATAATGAAAGGGAATTAGAAAGGATAAAATAATATGTATACTATACAAGAAGAAGAATACAAAGGACAGGTTATAAAAATCCATTTAGACGAAAATCCTGAAAATCCTAGAGAATGGGATAATTTCGGGCATATGGTATGTTTTCATGGTAGATATGATTTAGGAGATAAAACAGATTTAACGTCTGATATGTTTGAAGGTTGGGAAGAATTGAGAGAACACCTTATAAATAAGGAAGGTGCAATTATAATTGCTCCTCTTTATCTTTACGACCATAGCGGATTGAGACTTAAAATAGGAAGTTTTTATGGTTGTGGTCTTCCGCAGGGTCATGCAAGGTTTGATAGTGGACAAGTAGGGTTTATTTATCTAACTAAAGAAGACATACAAAGAAATTTTGGAGTAAAGAATATCACGAAGAGAATAAAAGAAAGGGCTATGAAAGTTTTAGAAGGAGAAGTAAATACTTATGATGATTATTTAAGTGGACAAGTTTACGGATTTGTAGCAGAAAATAAAGAAGGAGAACATATAGATAGTTGTTGGGGATTTTTTGGAGATACAGACGATATGATAAAAAAAGCACAAAGAAGTATAGACTATTATATAAAGGAAGCTATAAAGAAACATAATAAGAAAGTAAAAGCACAAATTAAACATAAAGTTAATTTAGATAAAAGAGAACCTTTAACAATTTAAGGAGAAATAAAAATGAAAATAAGAAGGTTAGGAATAGTTAATGTTAATTTGGAATATGAAATACCTAATAATGAAGATAGCGAAGAATATTTACAAAATGTAGAATTACCAAAAGAATATGTAGAAGATAGTTTTGAAATAGTAAAAATAGTAATAGAAGATGAAAATGGAAATATTATAGGAGAAGAAAATAATGGCATATAGAATAAGAGATTTACAATTTGATGTAAGATATTTTTCTGACGGAGCAGTATTTAAAACAAAAGCAGATGTAGTAGTGCAGTTAGCAGAATATCACAGTATTGATTATGAAGGACAAAAAGATAATGGAGAATATTATGAGAATATATGGGAATTTCTTAATACCTATAAAGAAGATGAAGAAGCAAAATTACAATGGATTTTAGATTATGGACAATGGGAACTTGAAGAAGTAGAATATTATGATAAAATAAGAGATATAATAGATAATTTTATTATATATTTTACTTCTAAAGAAGATGAAAGAGAAGAATTTAGAGAAGCATTAGATAGATATTTAAAATCTGGAGAACCTTTTTGTTAAAGAAAGGAAAATATAATGCTTAATCCTAATACAGTTAAAACAAAAGAAGAAGCAAGACAAATTGCTATTGATTGGCAACATAAACAAAGTAAACAATCAATAAGTTATATGGAATTATCACAATGGCAAAAGTATTTTATAAGACTTGCAAAAAAATTTAATTTAACAGATGAATTTAAGGAAAACGGAATAATATAGAAAGGCTAAAGATGAATAATCTACAATTAATAATTATATATGGGCTTGAAATTTTTATAGTAAACGTGGCAATATTTTCTATTACTTGGGCAATATATTCTACAAATAAAAAATCTAAAATGGAAGAAAAATGGGGAAAGGAAATTTAATTATGGCAATATGGAAACATCAAATAAGAGGAATTAGACCTCACAAGACTACAAATGAATGGTTGTGGAAAATACATGGCACTCTAAATTGGATAGTATTTATTCTTTTAATGATATGGTTTTTTGGCTAACCTCAAAAGCAAATGGTGAGATGAAGATAACTTTAAAAAAAGGAATAAAAAAAAAATGAAAACAAAAGAATTTTGTCCTCAATTAAATTAGATAAGGAAGAAATTATGAAAAAATATACTCAAAAAGAATTTGATAATATACCAAGAGACGAATATGGTATAAAAAATTGTCCTACTGGAGATTATACTGATATAAAAGTATTTCCTGAAAGGTGTAGTTTTGGTGAAAGGTGTAGTTTTGGTAAATATTGTAGTTTTGGTGAAAGGTGTAGTTTTGGTAAATATTGTAGTTTTGGTGTAGAGTGTAGTTTTGGTGAGTGGAGTAGTTTTGGTAAAAGGTGTAGTTTTGGTAAATATTGTAGTTTTGGTGTAGAGTGTAGTTTTGGTGTAGAGTGTAGTTTTGGTGAAAGGTGTAGTTTTGGTGTAGAGTGTAGTTTTGGTGTAGAGTGTAGTTTTGGTGAAAGGTGTAGTTTTGGTAAATATTGTAGTTTTGGTGAAAGGTGTAGTTTTGGTAAATATTGTAGTTTTGGTGAAAGGTGTAGTTTTGGTGTAGAGTGTAGTTTTGGTGTAGAGTGTAGTTTTGGTGAAAGGTGTAGTTTTGGTGAAAGGTGTAGTTTTGGTGTAGAGTGTAGTTTTGGTGAAAGGTGTAGTTTTGGTAAAGGATGTAAATATGGAAAATTTGTATTTAGGAAAGTAATATGTTTATATGGGATATATCAATATCCTATTATAGTATATAAAAATGAAGATAAATATGTATTAAATATAGGATGTAAAGATTTTAAGTCTTTAGATATAGCGGTAAGATATGCCCAAAAAGAAAATATATATGATAAAACTACTCATAATATATTAAAAGAAATAATTAAGAAAGGATAAGGAGGAAATTATGAACAAAAATTTCGTTATATCAGTATTACAAGATTATTTGCAAGCATTATATAGATGTGGAACAGAAGAAGAACAAAATACAGTATTGGAAGCGATTAAAGAAGTTGAACAAGGAGAATAAAAAGAAAGAGAGGATAAAGAAAATGGCTAAATGGTATGAAGTATTTGAAAGTTTTGAAGATACAGGAACACGAACACTTGAAACTTTTGATACTGTTCAAGAAGCTAAAGCATATAGAGATTATTTAATAGATAGTGGAAAATATAAGAAAGAAAATGTATTTATAGATATGTGGGAAAACATTGATAATCCAAAAAAAGTATCAGAAGTGAATACATTTTAAATAGGTTAAAAATACAAAAGTAAGAAATTTGTTAGGATAAAAAGTTGACAAAGTTTAGAAAATATGGTATACTTAATATAGGAAAGGATAACTTATGAAAACTCCTATTGATAAAAAAATTAGACAAGTAAAAAATATCCTCAAGAAAAATATATCACCTTCCAAAAAACAAAGGTATGAACAGAAACTTTCCTATTTAGAAAGTATAAATAAAATAAAGGAGTAACAATGCCCAAAAAGAAAAAACGTGGACGTGGTAGACCTAAAGGCAGTAAAAAAAAGTTTGTAGGTATTCCTCATAATTATTATTTTTGGTTATGGGTTATAAAAAATCCTAATCAATATAACAAATTTAAAGAGAAAGGAACTACACAACAAAAATATGAATTAAAACAAGCAGAAAAACATTATAAACTTACTCATAGGGAGAAATAATATTATGTATGATGAACCTATGGTAAAAATAAAATGTAGCAAATGTGGCGAAATTTATACATTAGGATTATTATATTATCAAGCCCATGTATCAGGAACTGTACATCTAGTATGTGATTGTGGCAGTCGTGAATTTCAAGAAGTAAAAGATAAAAGCATATTAGAAATATCCGAAAGACAAAAAAATTTTAAAAATATACCTAAACTTAATAAAGGAGATAAAGCAGATTTAAAAATAGATTTATGGAAATTTAATATCACGAAAGGAAAGTTAATATGAGATTATGTATCGGAATATTTAGTAGATTGTAAAAACTGTTTACGAATATTAAAAAAGAATAAAACACGACTTTTCACCCTAAATGGATTACAATTATCTAAAATATTTAATGTTGCTCACAGCACTATTTATAGAATAAAAACTAAAAAAACTTGGAAACATGTAACATAAGGAGCATTTATGCGTTTATGGTCATTATCTCCTTCCTATTTGGATAGAAAAGGTTTAGTAGCTTGTTGGTCTGAAGGTTTATTAGCTCAATCTGTATTGTTAAAAGGAGAATATACAAATTGCGATAGAATAGATGAAACAGGTAGGAAATGTAAGAATGGTAAAATATTTTATACTCTTAATTATGGAAATTATATTAAAATCAATAAAATTTGTCCTAAATGTAAAGGAAAAGGCAAAATAAAAACTCCTTATTATAATCACCCTCAATTAACTCGCTTCAAAGAAAGCAAAGACCCTATCAGAGCAATTGGTTATTATCTTAATATTATCTGGCATGAAGCCGATAAGAGAGGATATAAATTTGATTTTAATAAAATAAATAAAACATATTCTTGTCCAAAATTTTTAACAGTAACAAAAGGACAATTAGAATATGAGTTTAATCATTTAACTGAAAAATTACACAAAAGAGACAAAGAAATGTGGTGGAAAAATATGGTCAGCATTAGAAATAAATATGAAAATATAAAACCTCACCCTTTATTTACAGTAGTAGAAGGAGATATAGAAAAATGGGAAAAAGAAAAAAGAGAAAAAGAAAAAAAATAATTTGTATATCTGATATTCATATAGGGTACAATAGAACTCCTAAACAAATATGGAAAATAAAAAATCAATTAAGAAAATTATTTAAAAGAAATATAAAATTAATTGGAGATTTGTCTCCAGAAAGAACCATATGACTAAAAAAGAAATATCTCGGCATTTAAGACATTGTTATCAAGGCGAATATAAAACCTCTTGTAAATATGGAGAAGATAATATTTGCCCTGCTAATCCTAATAAAAAACATATAATTTATGGTTGTCCTTATTGTAAAGGATATTTACCAAAAACTAATGATTATAAGTTTTGTACGCATTGTGGGAAGCCTTATAATAAGGAAAAATTAATAATATTAGATATAATATAAAGGAAGTGATTATCTATGGGAATTATTTTAGCATTGTTTTTAATATTTTTTATACTATATAGAGCAGGGGGAGGTTTGATAGATTATACTTTTGAAGCATCTGGTGATAATTTTGATGGTGAAGAAATTACTTGGAATAGGAAAGAGATAAAAACAATACCACAAGAAGATAAACCTATAAATGTTAAAATAAAAAATAATAGTGTAGATGTTAATAGAATTATTGAATATAAAGGAAAAGAAATAAAGAAATTTGAATTTAGACCTCAAACTTGGGAACAATTTATAGGCCAAGAATTCGCCAAAGAACAAGCCCAAACTATTATGAAAAAAGCCAAAAGAGGTATAAGAAGTCATTTTCTTTTATCGGCTATTAAAGGCCATGGCAAAACTACTTGGGTAGAATTATTTGCTAAAACTCTCGGAGCAAAATTAATATCAAGGATAGGTAAACAGATAGATGAAGATAGTTTGGTAGATATTATTAATGAAATAAATACCTCCAAAGAAAAATTTGTAATATTGTTTATAGATGAATTTGATACTATGGACTGGAAAGTTATTAAGATATTAAATCCTATAATTGAACAGTATAAAATTAATGGTAAGAAAATAAAACCTTTTATATTTGCTTCTGCTACTATTAATAAACACCTTCTTATTAAAAACAATCCAGATACTCTTGATAGAATTCCACATCATATCCAATTTGTTAGATATTCTTCTGAAGAAATTGCTAAAATAATCCGACAATATAAACAACAACTCTATCCTAATGAAAATATATCAGAAGAAACCTTATTAAAACTATCCAAAAATGCTAAATTTAATCCAAGAACCGCTATATCTTTATTAGAAGATTATATAGTAGAACAAAATTTAAAAAGAGTATTACAAAATAGACATATAATAAAGAATGGATTAACTAATCTGGATATTAAAATCTTGAAAGTTTTAAATGAACAAAAAAGACCTATAGGTGCTAACGCCCTTTCTCAAAAAGTTGGTATAGGACAGTCTCATTATTTAAGAGAATATGAACCATTTTTGGCAGAATTTAATTATTTAGAAAGAGTGCCTTCTCGTATTATTACAAATAAAGGAAAAAAATTACTTAAAGAAATAGGAGGATAAAATGATACTGATGTGGCTAGGAATAGGGATGATATTAGGACAACTTTTTAGTTTGGGGATAATTCTAAAAAAATATTGGCTATGTTTTCTGTCTATTGTAATTATGATTTTATTTACAGGTACTATATTAAATTAAAGTAAAAAATAGGAGGATAAAAATGAATTATATATTAGCTACCATAGTATTATCAATAATTTTTGCAGACCTTATGTATAACATTAAAAATAAAGGTAAAGAATTATTAAAATAAATAGGAGTTAAAATGAAATATCCCAATCTTTTTGTTGATATATCAAAATGCGAAGATACTATTGATATAGAAGGAAAAGTACATGGTCAAATGAAAAGAAAATTATTTCCTTCAAAACCTGCAAGAAGGGGTTTTACAAATGCAATAAGACAAGCATCTAATTGGAAAGAAGCTATTAATATTACAACACAATGGGTAAATTTAAGGAGCAAAAAATGAATAAAAAATTTAAAATAAAATTAGAAAATGAAAGCTTAAATTTCTTAAAAAACTATCAAAAAAATGTCAAAAATTTATCAAAAAAAGACAAAAAATTCTTAGAAAAATTAATAAAAAATCGAGAAAAATCTAACAAAAAAGAAGCAGAATTATGGATAAATTCCTTATTAGGCAAGATAGCAATAGAGAAATTAAAAAAACCATATAAAACCATTAAAGAAATTAATACCAAATTAAATATATCTAACTTGTTTAATGATAAAGAGTTAAACCAATTTATGAAGGAAGGGCTTATACCTGCCGAGATATATATCTATACCATGTGGCTAATATTAGAGGAAACTGATAATAATAATAAAATACATATATTACGAGATTTTTTACAAAAATATAGGAAAAAATAATGAAAAAAATAAGAAAAACTTTGATAAAAAATTTCAAAAATTGGTTAATAATTAAAGGAAAATCTGAGAAAACCATCATAAAATATACAGGAAATATTAAAAGATTTTTACAAAAAAATCCTAAAAAAATCAACAAAAATTCCATAAATAATTTCATTTTAGAATTAAAAAAATATCATAAAAATTCTACAATAAATACTTATATAAATGCTTTAAATTCTTTTGTAAATTTCTTAGAAAAAGATATAGAAACTCCAAAAATATTAAAAACAGAGAATAAATTACCAAATTATTTTTCTGAAAAATTTCTATTAGAAGAACTAATACCTGATTTAGAAATTACTAAAACTAGGAATGTTTTAAAGTATAAAACTATTATGTATTTTTTATTTTATACAGGAGTAAGAATACAAGAATTGATAAACCTAAAAAGAGAAGATATAAATTTAGAAAAAAAAGAAGCTCTTATTAAAGGCAAGGGAGATAAAGAAAGAAAAGTATTATTTAACAAAGAAACTAAAAATCTTTTAGAAAAATATTTTTCAATAGAACCAGAAAAACATAATGCTTTCAATATTTCTTACCCTGCACTAAAATGTTCTATAGAAAGATTAAGCAAAATGTATAACAAAAAATTTAGCCCTCATACTTTTAGACATAGTTTTGCTATTCATTTGTTGAAAAAAGGATTTAATATTGAAATGATAAGACGATTATTAGGACATTCTAATATTGAAACTACTGTAAAATATTTAAAAGCAACTGTAGATGATATTGCGGAAATTTATCATAAAAAAATATAAGGAGATTTATATAAGAAAATTTAACTTTCGTTATGAATTAATTGTCAGAATTTTAAAAGAAGAAAGAAAATGAAAAATTTTATTAAATATCCTAATCCAAATAAAAGAGTATCAGAATTTGAAATTCAAGACGAATCAATTAAAAAAATATAAAAATTTATTTAAAATTCCTATTTTAGTATGTGGACATAAATCACAAATAAAAAATACTTTAAAAACTGTTTTAAATTTATATAAAAACATTAAATGAAAGGTTAAATAATGAATTATAAAACTGGTAGTTACATAATTAGTAGTAGAAAAAATTGGAAATGTCAATCTTGTAATAAAACAATTCCAATAGGTCATAAATATTTTTGCAGGGTTAAAGAATACGGAGAAGAAAAAATAAATCAATATGGAGAAAAATATAAACATAAAATTTACAAAAGATGGCATATTACTTGTGCTAAAACTCTAAAAAATTTAAATCAACACGAACAATATATATTAAATATTAAATAAGATACTAACGTAACTATTAAGTTACTAACGTAACTTAGAACCAAATTGCTTTAGCTCTATAACATCGGAAAAGATGAGAGCTAATAAGCCCGAATGTTAAGAATAAAATAGTAACTTTTTACCTCTTGACAACCCTAGGGTATGTGTGTTATAATATAATTGACGATGAAATACAGGAGATTTTAGATATGAGATATGAAATTGAGTATTATTACCGATGGTATAAGAGAAATTTCTTGAATAAGAAAGTTACAGTTTATCCAGAAACGGATAAAATTTTAGATTGTGTAGAATTTATAGAAAGAAATAAGAACCGAAATCAATATCCCATTTTGAAGAAAGATAATTACCTAAAGGTATAAAAATGGTAAGACATTTAAAACTTTTCGGAATCAGATATAAAGCAGAGGAAATCCCTACAGGATTGTCTATTTTTATACATACTTTTTTTGGCAGTCCTTGTAGGGATTTTTTGTTTGGAGGATTATATGAGTGAATATACCACATTAAGAATAACTAAATTAAAAGCGAAAGAATATTTGTTAAGTTATATTTCTGCTAATTTAGAGGATGATTTTTTCTTAGAAAATATATTATCAGAATGTCTGAAAGATAGATTGTACAATATACAAATTACATATAATTATAAAGATAATGATGATGAGATATTATAAAAATTATAGGAGAAGAAAATAATGGCTATAGTTGGAATAGTATGCGGAACACCTGCTAAATATTGTAATGGAAATACTATTCAGGCTACAAAAGCTTTGATGGGAAATAAAGTCCATGCTAATCATAAAGAAGCTTTTAAATGTTATGCTAAATATCTTGTGGAAATTGAAGGTTATAAGCAAATAGGTAATAGGGAATTTTTAGACCCTAATGGTGGAATAAGGGTTTTAACTAAGAAGTCGAGATTTGGAGGAGAATTAAGAAGTGGAAAAAGAGGAGATGCAGGAACTAGTAAAAGAGGAGTTCCTAGAAAACAATTAGGTGGAATAATCATTTCTAAATAGGAGCTTAAAATGATATGTCCTGATTGTAATACACAAATGGAAGTTATACACGATGATTGGGAAATAGACGAATACGGGATGAAACACCAAGTTAACTTAGTATGGAAATGCCCTAAATGTAATATAGAGATACTAGAAGATGAAGACCATAACATTATTTAAATAGGAGGATAAAATGTTATTATGGATTTTTGGAGCCTTGATAGTTTTTATTTCATTGTTGATTATAGATGTTGAGGATGGCATTGATAGGGCGGTTATATCAGTATCTATTTTATTTGCTATTAGTGTATATATTATTACATTGATTATAATAGCTTTACCTAATGAAACAATAATTAATGAAATTCCTATAATTTCGGTAAGAGATAGCAAGATAGTATCTGGTAATTTTGTTTTGGGAAGTGGAAGTGTTAAAGGAGAAGAATACTATTTTTACTTTGAAAAAATAGGAAAAAACAAATACAAAAGAGGACAAATAAAAACACTATCTACTATATTAATAGAGAATGATAATGTCAAACCTAAAATAAGACGAGTATATATAGTATCAAATAGGAAATGGAAAAAAATATTAGTGGGTGATTATAAAATTAATCCAATTCAGAAAACCTGTGAATTAATAGTGCCAAAGGGAACAATTATCCAAAGATTTGAAGTGCAATAACAAGGAGGATAAAATGAATAATGACCTTTCTGAAGTGTTAATATTTCTTTTAATGGTATTAACGGCAATAATGGTTATAACTGGAATAGGTATAATTAAAATTAATATAAATAGAAATGTTTTTAATACACAATATAAAACTAATTATACTTTAGTAGAATGGTTTTTTGCCGAAGACCTTATAAAAAATTATCTAATAACAGGAGAAAAGAAAAGATTAGATGTTAATTTTAGTGAGAGATATTAGAGGAGGAATTTTTTATGACAGTTAAAGAAAAAATATTACAAGTTTTAAATGAAGTAACAGATTTAGGCTCTGCTCTTGATGTAGGGTTAGAAGATAAACTTCAAAATTTAAATATTGAAGCAGGAGGATGGATTTCTGTAATTTTAGATATTGAAGAAGCCTTTAATATTGTAGTTGAAGATGAAACTATGGACGATTTGATAGATAACGGAAAAACTGTTAAAAATTTAATAGAGGTTATACAAAAATTAACAGATGAAAAAGATGTTAAAGATAAAGAAGAAGAGGAGAAATAATAATGCCATATATAAAAATGTCATATAGGGAACCTATGAATATTATAGTTGAATATATAGGGCGATTAGATATTTTGGGAGATGCTAGTAATCATTATGAAGAGATAGAATCCATTGTTAAACTAATGGATAATTCTGGAGTTGATGTAAATGGAGATTTGAACTATATTTTGTATGCGGTTTGTAAAAGATATGTTAAACCTTCTTACAATAACTACAAAAAATATCTTACAAAATTAAATTTATTGAATGAAGGAGATTTGCCACTTCTTCTAAATAGATTTTATTGTGTTTATGCTAATAATAATGTTAAGAAAGAAAATTTTTATGGTGAATTAGATTGTTGTAAAAGAGAAATTTATCGTAGAATAATTGCTCCTTATGAAGATAAAAAAATTGAAGAAAATAGAGATGTTTATTAAAAATTAATTATACAGGGGGTAGGCTAGTCAGGTGCGGAAAGAAGAAAATGAAAGGAAAGGTAATATAATGACACTATACCAAAGACAGCTTAAGGCGGTGAGAGAGACGAGGGAGAAGTGTATGGAGGAGGATTTGAAGGGGGTGGGACATGATTGGAATATGTGGAAGTGTCCGCTTTGTAGGAAGTTTTATGATGGGGTAGGTTGTCAGGATTGTCCAATCGGGCGCCTGGATGATTATTTTATAGGGTGTATTATTCTCGCAAGATACCCCGATGGCTATCATCGCACCGCTACCCCCCTCGACATGGCCTCCTTCCTCTACTCGCTTGAGTTGTATTTGGAAGAGACGGGGAGGGCGATATGAGGGAGATTAAGTTTCGGGCGTGGAATAAAATAAATAAAAATTTTGTCTATGCCACATTACAAGATTTTTGGGTAAACGGATGGCATTGTGCAGAGGGGCATCTTTGGAACAAAGACGACCCGACTTTTTATAAACCGACTCCCAAAATAGCCTTCAATGATGGTGTTTATACTAAAGATAGTTTCCTTAAAAAGGACAAAAATAGTTTTTACATAAATGCTGATTGGAAACAATACACCGGCCTCAAGGCCAAGAATGGGGTGGAAATATACGAAGGGGATATAATCTCAACAGATTATAAATTTTCTAAACCTCGCATAGGAGAAGTGAAATTAAAATATGGCTCATTTGTGGCTTGCTCTGGGAGCCAAAAATCGGGCGAGTATAGTGAGGTACTTACTAATACAATGTGTGCTGGTTATATTAAAGTCATCGGCAATATCTACGAATATCCACATTTATTGGAGGAGGAGAGGGAAGATGACTAAGGCAAAGACTGTTAGGGAGATATTAGAGAATCTTATATCTCATCATGAAGCATACAAGAGGGGTGATTTATTGGGGGGAACGCATCCTGTTGACCAATCTCTTTCCGAATTCCGTACCCTATCACTTGAGAGGATAAAGGGAGAGAAAAAAGTTTGTACCTGTTCCCATGTAACATACAAATGCGGAGAATGTACTTGCGGAGCTTCTGATTACAACTCTGCCCTCACAAGAGTAGAGGAAATAGTGAAGGAGATGATTAGGTGATTTGGTTTACCGCAGATACGCACTTTAATCATGATGCCATACGAAGATACTGCCAACGACCTTTTGAAACTTGCGAGGAAATGGATGAAACCATTATCACTAATTGGAACAAAGTTATTACTCGAAAAGATACAGTATATCATCTTGGGGATTTTGCCTTTGGCGGACATGATATAGTACGGAAAATACGTGCAAGATTAAATGGACAAATACATCTTATACTTGGAAACCATGATTACAAAAATAGAATCAAGAATATTTCAGGATTATTTTCCTCTATATCAGACATAAAAGAAATTAAATATGAGGAAAAACCGATAATACTTTGTCATTACGCTATGCGAGTATGGAGTAAAAGTCATTTTAACTCGTATCAACTTTATGGACATTCACATGGATTATTGAAACCGCAAGGAAAACAAATGGATGTAGGCGTTGATTGTAACAATTTCACCCCCATATCCATAGATAAAATAATGAGAAAAATGTTAATGCAACCAGACAATTTCAATTTATTAAGGAGAACTCCCCATGAGTAAGAGGAAGAAGATTAAATTGTTGCCAGGCCTATGTGCTTATTGTGGAAAGAAAATATACATACAAAAACTTTGGTGTTCCCCCGCCTGCCAGCATAATTGGGAAAAAGAGTATGAGGGAAGCTACACCCGAAAAAGAGGGATGATGGGATGAAAAGAGTTAAAATACATAAAATTGGAACTGCTAAATATTATAAAGACCAAATAGATAATATCCGTATGGTGTTAATTGATTACGATGGTATGAATACTAAGAAGGCAAGTAATATGAGAAATCTTTTAATTGATATTAAGGATATGGCTGAAAAAGCATTATCGCATAAGGTATTATATTATGGGGAGAGCCACAAATGAAAGTAATAAATAGTGAAAATAAACCTATAAAATTATGGCTCAATAATATTGAAGAAGGAGCATTAGAACAGGCTAAAAATTTAGCTAATCTTCCTTTTACTTTTAAGCATATAGCAATAATGCCCGATAGCCATCAAGGTTATGGTATGCCTATTGGTGGAGTTTTAGCTACTAAAGGAGTTGTAATACCAAATGCAGTAGGGGTAGATATTGGAGCTGTTGATAAAGATACAGAAATATTAACTGAAGTTGGATGGATTACAATAGATAAATATAATAACCAAAAGGTGTTGGTGTGGGATAATTATAATCAAACTTCTTTTTTTAGTAACCCTTTGTTGTATATTGTAAAACCTTGTGAACAATTTACAGAATATAAAAGTAAATATGGATTAGACCAAGTTTTAAGCGATGAACACAGGATGTTAGTATATGAAGGATATGGTAAAAACAAAAAAAATAATACTTATTTTTGTAGAGATTTTAAAGAAAAATTATTAAAAATAAAAAAACGAGATTATTATTCTGTTAGAACTACTTTTCCAACTAATGAAAAGGGAATTGATTTGACTGATAATCAATTAGCTATTATGATTATGGTTTCAGCAGATGGTTGTATAAGACAATCTAATAAAGATAGTTCTTCTGTTGAATTACATTTGAAAAAACAAAGAAAAATAAATCGAAGTAAATTTTTATTAAAAAATGCTAATGTTGATTTTGTTGAATATAAAAATTCGGATGGAATAGTATCTATAATTTTTACATTAGATTGGAAGTGTGAAAAAAGTTTAATTAATTTATATAAATGTAATCAACATCAAGCAAAAATAGTTTTTGATGAATATTTACATTGGGATGGTTGTATTGATGAAAAAAGAAATCATAAAGTATATTCTACAACAAATAAAACAAATGCAGATGTTATTCAATATATTTGTGCAATAAATGGTATTCGTGCAAATATACATCAATATTCAAGCAAAAACGAAAATTGGAAGGATTGGTATAATGTATATCAAACTAACAATAAATATGTTGGATTTACTAAACCAAAAGAAATAAAAATCCCTAATGCTAAAAAATATTGTTTTGTTGTTGAAACTGGATATTTTATTGCAAGAAGAAATGGAAAAATATTTGTTACAGGAAATTGTGGTATGTGTGCTGTAAAAACGTCCTTAACAGATATTACACCAGAACAAATAAAGAAAATTTTCGGAGGTTCGAAAGAATATAAAGGTGGAATTAGAAGCGTAGTTCCAGTAGGATTTAGTCATCACAAGAGAAAACAAGATGGTATACTTATGCCAACTGTTAATTTAAATTTTAGAAATTCTATTGTAGGCAAAGAATTTGATTCTGCTCGTAAACAATTAGGCACTCTTGGAGGAGGAAATCATTTCATAGAGATACAGAAAGGTTCTGATGGACATATTTGGATAATGCTTCATAGCGGAAGTAGAAATTTAGGATATAAAGTAGCAAGACATTACAACGAAATAGCGAAAGAACTTAATAAGAAATGGCATACAAAAATAGACCCTAAATGGGATTTGGCTTTTCTTCCTTTAGATAGTAAAGAAGGACAAGACTATTTGAGAGAAATGAATTATTGTGTAGATTTTGCTTTAGCTAATAGGAAGTTGATGATGGAGAGAATAAAAGGCTCTTTTTTGGAGATAATTACAAAAAATAATGTAAATGGACTTTGTTATAATGAATTTATAGATAGTTTTGATGAAATGATAAACATAGCACATAATTATGCAACTATGGAAAATCACTTCGGACATAATGTAATGGTACATAGAAAAGGTGCTACTTCTGCCAGAAAAGGACAGATAGGAATAATTCCAGGTTCTCAAGGAACTAAAAGTTATATAATTGAAGGATTGGGAAATCCTGAAAGTTTTATGTCTTGTTCTCATGGAGCAGGGAGAACTATGAGTAGAACAAAAGCAAGAGAAAATTTAAATCTTGAAGAGGAAAAGAAAAGATTAGATAATAAAGGAATTATACATTCTATAAGAAATAAGAAAGACCTCGATGAAGCGTCTTCTGCGTATAAAGATATAGACATAGTAATGGAAAATCAAAAAGATTTAGTAAAAATTTTAGTAGAGCTTGAACCTCTTGGAGTAATAAAAGGATAGGTGAAATAAAATGGGAAAAATAAAATTAGAAGATTATAAATATATTACTTATCTTATAGGGGCTATGGAAGCTCCTGCCGAAGGAGATGATGGGAGCAGTAAAAGAGAAACTTTAGAAAAAGAGCTTAAATCTAGATTAGTATATCCTATTAATCCTGTTCAATTGGAAAAATATAAAATAAATATTTCTACAGATAAAGCTAAACAGCAAATGAATCAATTGATAAAAGAAAATAAAGTTTCTGAATTTAAAGATTTTAGTAGATTGATTTGGAAAGGTAAATACCTTATAGATAAAAAATATGGATTAATACATATTCCTGGAGATTTTGATTATGTTAAAATGTCAGATTGGGTTACTTTTGCTTATAATAAAAACGATAAATGTTGCGGTTCTTTTGGTGAGGCTTTTAAATCTTTTGATAGAGAAACTCCAGTATATATGATAACAGATTATACTGAAGAAGAAATTGTTAAAAATATGAAAAAAAGTCTTTTACAGTGTATTCATGGAAGCGGTGGATATATTTTTAGAAGTATAGGGGATTATCTTAATTTTATAGAAAATAAATATGGAGTATCAATAGAACAGGGGAGAAAGTAATGATACAAAAAGCTATTAAAGAAAGTTATAAAATTTTTGATGAATTTAATAGAAATTTTTATAATAATAAATTAGTAACTCCTATAATTTTAATTCAATCCAAAACTAAAAAATATATTTTAGGTACTTGTTCTAATCATCCTATTTGGAATAATAAAACAAAAGATAAAGATAAACGATATGAGATAACTTTAAGTGGAGAATATCTTAACAGAACCATAGACGAAATTGTAACTACTATATTACATGAAATGGTACATTTATATTGCTCGTTAAATAATATTAAAGATACTTCTAATAATGGGGTATATCATAACAAAAAATTCAAACAAGAAGGTGAAGAAAGAGGGTTAATTATAAAAAAAGAAAAAACTATAGGATGGTCAGTAACTACTTTAAAACCAGAAACAAAAAATTTAATAAAAAAATTTAAAATTAATGACAAAGCTTTTGAATATTATAGAAAAAGTATCACAAATCTTAGTAAAAATCCTAAGAAAAAAATATATAAATATATGTGTGAAACTTGTGGTTTAAAAATTTCTCATTATAAACCAGTAAATTTGATTTGTGGAATATGTAACAAAAAATTAGTAGAAAGGGATTAAGATATGAAAAAGAAATTTAACAAAGTACAAGATTCTGGAAAAAGACAATCTTTTGATACTGGAAGTGTAAGAGATACTTCCGAGGGTAAAGGTATGCCCCATCTTATTGCAGGAGAAGTTCTGAAGAGGGCTTTTTTTTATAATAAGAAAGGAATTTATAAGAATGTTTTTTTATATCATTTAGAACAACTATTACTAAATTTTACAACAATACAACAAAAAAGAAATATAGATATTGAATTATCTATTGTTTATGATTGTATAAATAGTATTATGGAATATATACAAGAAATAGAAAATGGTTCTTATTCTGCGGTAATGAAAAGATTGGCTATTCATTATGAAAATGGAGCAAAAAAATATGATAAAAATAATTGGAGAAAAGGACAACCTGTAAGTAGATATTTTGATTCTACTATGAGGCATTTATGGGCAGAAATGGATGGAAAAGAAGATGAAGACCACGCTTCTGCAATTCTATGGAATTTAATAGGAATAGTTCAAACCAAGATAGATATAGAGAAAGGTTTATTGCCTAAAAAGTTGGATGATTATCCATTTATTGTAGAAGAAGTATTTGATAAAAAATAACAAGTAGCAAAGGAGCAAAACATGGACACAAAGGAATACAGTTCAGATGAAATTTTAGGATTTTGTTTGTATTGTAAAGAGCCAATTACAATTTATGATAAATATAAGGTATTGAATGGGGATTTTTACCATAAAAATTGTTATAAACTTATAAAAGAAGATACGGATTATTTTGATTATGGAAACTATACAGAATAATAATTTTAAAGTTATTTTTATAGATTGGTCGGTATTTGTTCATCGAGCAATTTTTTCTTGGAGGAATAATAAAGCTATTCCTCCAGAGTATACTTGTTTAAATATGATAATAGCTTCTCTAAGAAGAATAGGTATTAATAAAGAAGATAAGATTTTCCTTGCTTGTGATGGTAGACATAGTTGGCGAAAAGATATTGCTCCAGAAGAATATAAAAAAGGAAGAAAACAATTTAGAGAAAGTTTTGAAGATATTCCTTGGCAAGAAATGTGGAAAAAATTTAATAGTTTGCTGATAGCAGTATCAGATGGAACTGGATGGCAAACATTAAGGAAAAATCATATAGAAGCGGATGATTGGATGGCGGTTGGTAGTAGAGTTTTTAAAGATAGTGAAGTAATATTAGTTACCTCTGATGCTGATATGGAACAATTAGCTATATACCCAAATGTTAAATTATATTCTCCGCTTATAAAATATAAAGGCGGTAAGGGCGGTTATAAAATAATAGATAATCCTTATAAGATATTGGCAAAAAAAGTAGAAAAAGAAGCGTCGGATGGATTAGAAAGTCCAATACTTTCATCAGGAGATTTTGAAAAGAGAAAAATGATAGTATCTTTGATAGAGTTACCAGAATGGGTAGAAGGAACTTTAACAAAAACTTTTGACAAGCTTAAAAATAAAACTAAGAAAGGAGATTTAATATTTATACCTTATAAAGGACTAAAAGAAAAACTTAGAAAGATATATACTGATAGAGATAAAACTATAGATTATAATAAATATGTAGAATATAAAAAAAATAAAAGGAGGAAAGAAAATGGCAGAAGAAAAAAGAAAAGAAGAACAGCAAAGAGTTAAAGAGATTCCTGAGAAATATAATAAAAAGATTCAGGAAATGATAAAACAAAGAAATGAATATGCTCAGAATGTTGCTAGGTTTTCTTTACAAGTTACTAATCTTTTAAATAAGTTAGATGAAGCTAAAGCTAAAGTTATGGATTATCAAAAGAGAGATAAAAATCTTTTTGATAAAATTAATACATTACTACAAAAAACATTTAAAAAGTTTAAATTAGATAAGGATAAAGGGCATAGATGGCACTATGATGGTGCAGGGCATTTTATTGGAGTACCTATACCCAAAAAAATTAAAAAGGACGAAAATATAAACCCTAATAAGCAATAAACAGGTATTTAAACCTATATCAAGGAGGAAATTATGAAGGGATATTTTAAAACAGTATGGAAAACGGATGATGAAGATACTGGAGAAGTAATATATAAAGCTAAAATAGCTGAGGAAAAAGAAGATGATGGTGAATGGTATGACTGTACAGAAGCAGTATATAATTTTGCTGGTAATAGGATAGAGGAAGATGATAGAGTAGATGTTACTATGGAAGAAGATGAGGACGAAGAGATAGTAACCAGAATAAGTAAAACAGGTGGAAAGAGTAAGAAATCTTTTAGGGGAGGTTCTGCTAAAAAGAAATATTCTGGTAAATCTTCAAAGCGATATTCAAATAAAAATTACAAAAGTTCTAAAAAATATAATAAGACTGGTTCTACTAATAGTGGTTCATACAGTAAAGGATTTGATAAAAATTTAAGTATGAAACAAACTTGTATGAATAGTGCTGTTGAAGCTGTAAAAGTTTTACAAGGACAACTAGAAGGTGTGGACACTTTAATAACCAGCGTTGTAGAGATTTATGAAGCCTTATATGATACAATAAAAAAATAAAATTTATAAGGAGATATTGCTATGAATAAAGTAGATACCAAGCTATTAAAATCTTTGATAGAGATACCTTCTCCGAGTGGATTTGAGCAAACTTTGGTATATCATATTAGAGACAAATTAGTAAAAATATTACCTTCTACTGTTACTTTGGAAATAGATTACCATAACAATTTGGTAATTTCTATTCCAGCCTTAAAAAAACCTTCAAAAACTGTAATAGTAGATGCTCATGCTGACCAATTAGGATTTTTAGTAACCAATGTAAATAAATACGGATTTATATCGGTTAATCAAATTGGAGGGCATGATATTCAATTAATAAGGGCTAGAAATGCTTTAGTATTGACTGAAAATGGGATAATTAATGGTGTAGTAGACGCTAAACCTATTCACCTTATGGAAGGAGATGAAGATTTTCCAAGCAAGACTTCAGATTTAGTCTTAGATATAGGAATTAGAAATAGAAAACAAGTTTTAGAAATGTTATCTATAGGAGACCCTATAATTCTAAAACCTAGTTTTGAAGAACTTTATGAAGGAAATTTTGTAGGTTCTGGATTTGATGATAAGATTGGTTGTTTTACATTGATAAAAGTTATACAAAAATTAATAGCGTCCAGACATAGAAATCTACCTACTATAAAATTTATATTTTCAGCACAAGAAGAAATTGGATGTTTCGGTTCAAGAGAAGTGGTTAGAAGAGAAACCCCCGATTTATTTATAGGAGTAGATGTTATTCATGCTACAGATTATCCTAATGTGGACGAAAGAGATTCTGGAAGATGTATATTAGGAGAAGGAAGTGCTATAATGAAAGGTATAAATATATATAGACCAGTAAATAATTTATTACTTTCTATAGCCGATAAGAAGAAAATTCCTTATCAAATAATAGCTACTAATAGTTATGGCACAAATGCAGGTATGGTTTCTCATACTAATGATGGGGTAAGAGTTTTAGATATAGGAATACCTTTAAGAAATATGCACTCTCCAGTAGAGATAATAAATGAAAAGGATGTAGAATCTGCGGTAGATTTGATTACTCAATTACTTATAGATAAAAGGCTCAAATCTAAACTCTAAGGAAGTGATATGATGTTAATGATATATATTTTAAGAATTTTGTTATCTGTGGTTTTAGGAGCAATAGTAGGATTTGAAAGAGAGCATCAAGACAAACCTGCTGGACTTAGGGATATAATTTTGGTTACAGTAGGAGCAACTTTATTTTCGGTTTTAGTTTTTGAAATTCTTAGAATAATTTCAGAATTGGGAGTTGATAAAAATATAATTAGATTTGATATTGGTAGAATATTTGCCTATGTTATAGCCTCTATAGGTTTTCTTGGTTCGGGAGTGATTATAAGTAAAAAAAATAAAGTAGAAGGTATAACTACAGCCAGTTTACTTTGGGTTATGGTTTCTACAGGATTGTTAGTAGGTATAGGAAGTTATTGGGTAGCTATAATAGCAACTTTAGTTTTATATTTAATTTTAAAAATTAAATATGTAAATAATTGGTGGGATGAAAATCATGGAAAAAAAGAAAATTAAAACAGTAAATATTATCCCTAACTATATTAAATGTAGAAATTGTTATGGAGAAGGATGGTTATCTTCTTCAGAAGGTACTTACACTTGTAAAGCATGTGAAGGAACTGGTAAATTTCTTAATGGATATGAAATGGTGATTACAAATGAAGATGGTCAGAAATATGGATTTTTTGTGGACACCATAAAATAAAGGAGAAAAGAAGTGCACAAATTTATGATAGGTATGTTATCTGGAGTATTTGTTGGAATGATATTAGCATCTGGAATTTGCATCCAATTTGTAGACAATGTTAAATTTCAACACCGAATAGAAATGATTGAAAAGGGAACTAAAGAATTCCAAAAAGGATTTGAGGTAGGTAGTGAATATGGTAAAACCTTAGCAGGGAAATAAGATGAAGATAGAAAAGTTTACAAAGTTAGAATAGGATGGAATGGTTCTGTTACTAAGGAAGCAAGAAACATAAAATAAGGATTAATTATGGCTAAAGGCAGTGTAGGAAATAGAAATGCCCATAGACGAAAAGTAAAAAGGCATAAATTTAGGAAGAGAAGAAGAAAACATAGACATAAGAAGAGAAAAGTATAATTATTGCCAAGTAGTGTAATGATAACACTTCAGGTTTTGAGCCTGGCATTGTAGGTTTGATTCCTACCTTGGCATCCATATATAGCAAAGGAGCATTAGTGAATTATAGAACAGTAATTTCTAAACATTTGTTAGAATATTTAAAATATCAAGATATAAAAGTTAAGAAAATGGGCAAAACTTATATGTTTGTATGTCCATTTTGTAAGGAAGAAAAACCTTCTGCATCTATACTTCTTCCAAATAGACATTTCTTTCAATGTTGGAATTGTAAAAAGAAATATAATCTTTTACAAGTAGCTAGGAAATTAGAGAATTATAAAAAAGTTTCTGACGAGGAAGTTTACCAAGATATTAAGGAAAAACTTAAAATAAAAATTAATACCAAACAAGATGATAAAGTTTTAGATAAATTATTAGATTTTTATAATATGAATAAATTTGATTTGGTTCCTATTGCTAAAGAATCTAAGGTTCCAGTAGAAAAAAATTGGACTAAAGCTTCACATAAAAAACTATCAGAATGGAAAGAATGGATAAATAATGATTTGAATATTGGAGTTAAATCTGGAAAAATAAGTAATATTACTGTAATAGATGTAGATATACTTACCAAACAGGAGAAAAAAGAAATAAGGGAAGGGCTTGCGGATGAAAAAAGAAAGGAAGAAATTTTAAAAAGAAAAGAAGCACTTGAGAAAAAAGTAGATGACATTTTAAAACCTTTTATAGGAAATAAAAAAACTTTAAAAATGGAGAATTTGGGAGGGTATCAGTTATTTTTTAAATATGAAAAAGATATTCCAAAAACATATTTTGATATAGAAAATATTCATATAGATATAGAAAATGATGGCGGTTATTGTTTAATTCCACCTTCTAAATTACCAAATAGTGAAAGAAAGTTTACTTCTTTAATTCCTCCAGTAAATATGCCTACCAAATTAAAAGATTTTATAATTAAAAAAACTGGAAGAAAAAATAAAAAATCTGTAGATGAGACTTTAAAAGAAGAAATTAAAACTGAGAATTTTTCTGAACCTCTAAAATTGAAAAATAATAATCTTGAAGGTATTTGTAATAATTCTTTTATTAAATTAGGAGGGATTTTAAGGAAACAATTAAATCTTAACCAAACTTCTTATGCTTTGCATGTATTAAATAAACATCTTCTTGAAGACCCTATGCCAAGTAAAGATATTAATGCTATGATTAGAGAGATAGATAAGTATATAGAATTCGATGAAGAAGCTTTAGCTGACGAGGTTTTGAGTTATTTAAGAGATGTAGATGAAGCAGGAAGGAGAGAAATTTCTAATTCTGTGGTAGGAACTGATAGAGGAGAAGATAATAAAAGAGTAGTTAAGACTTTAAAATATCTTATAAAGGAACAGAAAGTATTAAAAAAAGGAAGAACTTATAAATTAAGAAATAAAATAGAATGGAAAGAAAAACTTATTGATGTAGGTATTCCTATAGATTTTAAAATGCCATATTTTAATGATTTGATGAATTTTCACAAAGGAGATTTAATATTAATAGGAGCCTCACCAGGAGTAGGTAAGACTTCTATTAGTATTAATATTATAAAAAGATTAGTTAATCAAAAAATAAAACCTTATTATCTTTCACTTGAGGGAGGGTCTAGATGGGCTAAGACAAGCTTACAGTTAGGATTGAAGGAAGGAGATTTTTTCTATCACGAAACTTCTGACCCTTATGACGTAGAAATAGAAAAAAATTCTATTACTATTCTAGATTGGGTATGTCCTCATAGTTATGCGGAATTTGATAAAATTCTTAAACATTTGAATGATAAAGCAAGAGATAAACAATCCATATTAATAGTCTTTGTACAATTAAGAGATAATGGTCAATGGTTAGCTAAAGATTTGATAACTCAATTTCCTTCTTTTGCTGTAAGATATATTTATGAAGAAGATAGTAAAGGAGAATATGGGAAATTTGTGATAGATAAAATTAGAGATGCTAAAAGAAGAATTAAAAATTTTGAAATTCCTTGTAAATATATATGGGAAACCAAAGAGTTTGTACGAGTTGATGAATTGGATGAAGATGAAAAACCTAAAAAAGGAAATAAAAAGAAATGAAATATATAAAAAAAGTAAGTAAAAAATCGGTTGAGAAATTTCTTGGGGTAAAGTTACATTCTAATAAAACAAGTATAGGGGCAGATACCGCTACTTATCATACTGCTTTTGCTATAATAAAAACTACTTCTTCTTATGTAATATTAGAAAAAACCCATAAAATAACAGTTCCTAATATTCCTCGTAAATCAAAAAGCAAAACTAAAAAAGCTTTAGATAATGTTGACCTTTTTACCGAGCAATTAGATAGATTTAAAGACGAATTATCTCAAGAATATAAATTTGATTTTGTTAAAATAGAGGATTGTTTTTATGGTTTTTCTGTATTTACTACTAAATTATTATCTTACAATGGCATATTAACTTATGATAGATTAAAAAGGATAGCCAATAATGCTACATTAATAAATCCTACATCTGCGAGGGCAAAAGTAAAGTTTAAAAAATCTAAAAAGAAACTGAAATCTCATCAACTGAAAAAAGAAATTGTGGAATATGTAAATAAAGCATTAAGTCTTGAATTAAAGATTTCTGAAAATGATACCGCAGATGCTATAGTGCTTTCATTATCAGGATTAGTACAAAGTTAGTAATAAAATAGGTAGATATTAATGCTTGACAACCTTATATATCTTATGGTATAATAATAATATAGGAGATTTTAATGTTAGAAAATAATAAAAAATTAGAAAGATTATATAAAGTTTTAGGTAAGGATTATGTATTAAAAAAAGCTTCTGAAATATCTGAAAGTGAGATAGTTAGAACTGAAGTTTTTGGGTTGGATTATGTTTTGGATGGTGGTATAAGACTTTGTGAAGGTGGACATAAAATCGAATTTTTCGGAGATGAATCATCTGGAAAATCTACGTTTTGTTTGTTTATTATAAAGAAATATCAAAAACTTGGAAAAAGCGTGGTTTATATAGATACCGAACATTCCTATGATAAATCTTGGGCTAAACATTTAGGAGTAGATAATGAAAAATTGTTAATACTTACTCCACGAAATTTAGAGGAAATAGGAGATATTTTACCTAAACTGATACCTGAAGTAGATTTGATAATTATTGATAGTATAGTTGCTCAATTAGCCAAAGAACAAATAGATAGAGGAACAGATGAACCTACTATGGCTTTACAGGCAAGAGTTAATTCTATTATATGTGGAAAAGTTTATGAAGCTATAGAGGATAAAAAAACTACTATTATTTTTGTAAATCAGGTTAGAGAAAAAGTAGGGGTTATGTTTGGAAATCCTGAGACTACCAGTGGTGGACATGCCCTTAGACATTTATATAACACTCGTATAAAATTTAAAAGAAGTAAAGGTATAGATAAAGGAACTGGAAGGGAAAAAGAAAGAATAGGGAATGAAATTATATTGAATTGTATAAAAAATAAAAGAGGGAAGCCTCATAGGAAAACTTGTATTAAGTTTTATGATACTGGAAAGATAAATCAAAAAGAATCTATATTGTTTAAGGGTATTCAATTTGGAGTTGTAGATATAAGGAAAAATACCTATATATTTAAAAATAAGAAAGGAACTAAAAATAAATTTCTTGAAAAATTAACTCCTAAAGATTGGAAAGAAATAGAAGAAGGGATTTGGAATAAATTAAATCCTAAAGGGAGGTCATAGATGATACGGGAACAGGTTAGGTTATACTTACGCAGAGCATATGTTCAAGGAAAACATATGTCTCCATTTAAGGAAGAACGAGTTGACCAACTCCTCTTCGCCATTCACGAGTGGCTTGAGGCAAGGCGAGATATATGGGGCAAAGGAACGTTAGCTGTTAACGACCTTATAACCGAACTCCAAGCGGAGATAAAGAAGGAGAGCACTAATGAGAGTTAAAAAAATAGAAAAATTAGCCAAATCAGAAGAAACAGTAGAAATGATATTATCAGAAGTTAGAGATAGTATAAAAATAGTAGATGAAACAGCAAAGAAATTAAAAAGAGATATATCAGATAATCCTCAAACTATTAGAACCCTTTTAAGTAAAGTTACAGGTGCTCATTCTGACCTTAAAACTGCTTGGGGAGTAGTAGACACTGCTAAAACTAATACTCAGTTGGATTATTATTTTAAAGTAAAAAATACACATGACACTAAGAAAGATGGTAAGTTTAATTCTACAGCTACTAAAGAAGAAGCTAGAGCATTGGTTCAAAATTATAGGAGAATACGAAATTATCTGCAAGCCTATGTAGAATCTGCAAGCCAAGATATTTCTACTTTACAAAGTTTGAAGAAAAAGACAGAACAAGAATTTCAAACTTCAGGAGAATAAAATGTTATATTGGATATTTTATATAATGATGTTAATAGGTTATTTGGGGGTATCTCTTTTAGTTCCTGGATTAAAAATCAAAACTATAGGTATTCTTTTGGTAATGGTTAATGCTTTAATATTTTGGAGAGGATAATGAAGAGAACTTTTATAAGAAAATTTATGGAAAAAGAAGTAGAATATTGGCGAAAAAGATTTCATATTAAACCTATTGATGTAAGTCAAGATAATACTATGTGGGCTTGGGGAAGTGTTGGAAGATATGCATGGGATAATAGTAGATTTTATTTACAATATAATGCTAAAAATATGTCAAAAGATAAAAATTTAACTAAAAATGATTTGATGCGTTTAATATTTCATGAATTAGGACACTTAAAAAATAAAGCTTTTAGTTCTGAAATGGGAAGCATAAATGCTGAATATATTGCAGAAATCCAATGTTTAAAATGGATGAAAAAATATTTGTCAAAACATTTTTATAACTTACATATCAGCCGACAACAAAAAAATTTAAAAAATCTACAATGGTATAAAAATAAAACTAGATATAGAAGAGCTTGGAAAAAAATAAAGGAATATAATTGTGAATCTTAAAGACCATATACAAGAAAATACTTGGTGGTATAGTAACTGTAAAAGACAGAGAAAAAGACACGCTAAAATATGTCAAAATTGTCCTTTTATATTTTATATAAAAGATGCCGAGAAAGATATTAAAAAATATAAGAAACTTTTAGATAAATTAAAAAGGATAGGCAAAACAAAAAAATGGGAATAATAACAGATAAAGCTTTAAAAATATTAGAAGAAAATTTTGAAGATTTATTAGAACAACCTGCTTCTTTAAGTGGCAAATATCATAGAAGCGAAACTATGAGAGAACATCTTACAAGATGTGCAAATATTATGGAACATCTATGTGATGCCTTTGATATTAAGGATTCAGATAGAGATATGCTAGTAGCAAGTGCATGGTTACATGATATTGGTAAATTAATTTTAGCAGTAAAAGGAGAAGTAAATAAAAAATTATGGAGAAATCATCCTACAGGTTGGTCTAGAATGGATTGGATGATGAAATTACATCCACAAATAGGATATATATTATTAGAAGAATTTAGAATTGGAAGAAGAACAGAAATACAAAGGTTAATAAGTGTGCATATGGGGCATTGGTATAAAAATCCTTTTGTGCCTAAACCTAAAGGATTATACGAACATTTAATTATATTGGCTGATTATTTAGCAAGTAGAAAAGGAGATTTATTTAATTATGAAGAAAATAACAGATAAAATAACGATATTGAAAGTTTTAGTAGGTAGTAGAGCACATGGATTAGCCACTAAAAATAGTGATTATGATTATAGAAGTGTTTATGTAATTCCAACCCAAAAATTGTTATCTTTAAATTATAAATATAAAGGAAGCCATTGGATAGAAGATACAAATAAAGATAATACTTCTTATGAAATAGGACATTTTTTATATTTAGCGGTAAAATGTAATCCTTCGATATTAGAAGTATTTAAGGCTCCTGCAATAGAAGCTACAGGAGAGGGTTTAAAATTGCAAAATTTATTTCCTTATATATGGAATCCTCAAGATGCTTTTAATGCGTTTATTGGTTATGGGTTAAATCAAAGAAAAAAATTCTTAAATAAAAAAGATAAAAAACCAGGAAAATTTGCAGTTGCATATATTAGAACCTTAAATTATTTATTGGATTTGTTAGAACACAAAGATTTTGATATAAAAGTAAAAAAAGATTTAGCTAAAATTCTTATGAGATATAAAAAAGAAGGTTATTATGGTATGGGAGAAATTATAAATTATGCTGAAGAATTACAAAAAATGGCAACTATAAAATTAAAAAATTGTAGACATATACCTAATATAAACAAAGTAAATGAATTTTTATTAGAAATTAGAAAAAGATACTGGAAATGTTAGAACAAAGAGCAATAAAACAATATAGAAAAGGAAAATCTTTAGATAAAATAGCAAAAATGTTAGGTATGCCTGGAGAAATAGAAAGGATTAAAACTATACTTAAAAGTGCAGGTATAAAAATAGGAGATAAAGACAATGATAAAGTTTAAAGAGTATTTTTTCTATTTGGGCATATTAAGATATTCTAAAAAAATGGGTGATAAGATGTCAATTTTTATTTTGAAAGAGCATGATAATGAAGAAGATATTAAAAAAAAGATGGGAATATTGGAAAAATATAAAGACCTCTTTTATAATTTAACTGTTAATACAGAAGAAAGATATTGTAGATGTAGACCTTGCAAGAGAAGGTCAAATATTTTTTGTAGATGTAGAAGGTTTTTAAGACGGAGATTAAGAAGAAGAAATAAAGGATATAATCCTCCTCCTAAAAATCCTCAACCTCGACCAAGACCAACACCACAACCAAGGAGTTATTATGATGACAGACCATAAAGAAAGATTTAATAAATGGGCAAAAAAATATGATAAGTCAATATTACAGTATCTATTATTTAATAGAACTCACGATAAAATGATACAACTTATGAAATTAGAAGATAGTTATAATGTTTTAGATATTGCTTGTGGAACTGGTAAGTTTTTAAGAAAATTAGAAAATAGGTCGGAATATCTATATTTATATGGAGTAGATTATTCTAAAAAAATGATAATACAAGCAAAAAAAGAAAATAAAGGAAATATAAAATATTCTATAGCTCCAGCAGAACAACTTCCTTACTATGATAATAAATTTCATATAATAGCGTGTTCTCATGCTTTTCATCATTTTGATAATCAATACGATGCTATTAAAGAATTTCATAGAGTATTGACTAAGAATGGCATATTAATAATAGCTGATGGATGTGTTGATAATTTTTGGGGCAATATTCTATTTGGGAAAATAATAACATTTATAGAGAAGAATGTACATCATGTTCCTGCGGAAGTTTTAAAAGAAGAATTACAAAATCAAGGATTTAAAGTATATAAACAAATAGTTATTAATAAAATAGCACCTACTTTGATAACAGTTGCAAGGAAGATATGAAAAAATTAATGCCAATAAATATCTTAGATTTTATATCTGCTTCTATAGTTTTAATTTCTTTATATTTTATAAATACTTTTAATATTTGTTGGCTTTTTTATGCTTTAGCGTGTGGAATCTATATTATAATAAATTGGAAAAAAAGATTATATGGACAAGCTATCATGAATATAGTAGCAAGTTTTATTGCTATTAGAAATTTTATATTTTAAAATAAGGAATGTGATAATGAAAAATAAAAATTTAATTTTGATGGTAGGCAATATAGGAACAGGGAAATCTACTTTAACTAAAGAATATTCTAAAAAAGGATATGTAGTTATATCCAGAGATAGTTTAAGATATGGAATTGGTGCAGGGAAATATATTTTTGATTTAGAATATGAACCTACAATATGGAATACTGAATTATTTATGTTTAGAAATTTTGTTAAATTGGGAGTTAATATTATAATAGACGAAGTAGGTATTAACAGAGAACTGAGAGCTAGATATATCAAATATGCTAAAAGTTTTGGATATACCATTATTGTTATAGAAATGCCAAAACTAACTATGAATGAAGCAGTAAATAGAAGAATGAATGACCCTCATGGACAACCCGATAGAAAATTATGGGAACAAGTTTGGACAAAATTTAATAATATGTATGAAAAACCTGTACATGATGAAGGTATAGATATTATTGAAAGATAATATGGTAATGACATAATAGATTATTTGGAGAAATTTTTATAATGAAATTATTAAATATAGCAAATCATAGAAGGACTATTTATCTATTTCTTAGAGATGATAAGGGTAAACAAGAAATTAGAACAGTTACTAATTTCTTTCCTTATTTTTATGAAATTTCTGATGAAATAGAAGGTAAATATAGAGCATATAATGGAACTCCACTAAAGAAAATTATGGTCTCGGAACCTAAAAATGTAAGACAAATGAGAACTGAAGATTCATTTGAATCTGATGTATTATTTACGAATAGATATTTGATTGATAGGATAGATAGTATAGAAAAAACCTCTATTAAATATTTCTTTATAGATATAGAAGTAAAATCGGATGAATTTCCTGTTCCAGAACAAGCGAAATATCCAGTTTCATTTATTACTGTTTATGATTCTTTTAAAGATAAAACTATTACTTTTGATATTAGAGAATATGAAAGTGAATTTGAGATGTTGGAAAATTTTTGTAAATATATTAAGAAAGAATCTCCAGATTTAATTTTGGGATGGAATGTAATGTTTGATTATAAATATTTATACTATAGAATGAATGAAGAATTTGCGGAAAATATAAGCCCTATAGGTAAGACTAGATATGGAGATGGAGAAATTTGGTTTCCATCTGGAATTTCTATTATTGACTATATGACTTGGTTTAAAAATTTCACAAGAAACCAAGAAAAAAGATACTCTTTAAATTATATTGCTCAAAAATATCTTGAAGATAAGCCAAATCCTGATACTGATTTTAATAAAATTTCGGATGAAGTTAAAGACAAGAATATAAAAGACGTTAAAAAATTGGTGAGATTGGAAAAGAAATATCAACTTATTAATCATTATGATGAAATTCGTAGATTTTCTATGGCAAATTGGGAAGACCTTGGAGTATTTAATAGTAGAGTTATAGATATGCTTTTATTAAAAGAAGCTAAGAAAAAAGGTATAGTATTGCCTATGAAGAAAAGAGATGCAGAATCAGGAGAATTTGAAGGTGCACATAGGAAAAGTTATTATACAGGTAGATTTTTTAATGTTGGCTCCTATGACCTTTCAGGAGCCTATATGTATGCTATTATAGATTTATGTTTAGACCCTGCGAATGTTTCAAATAAAAAAAGTTCAAATACTATTCCTGTTAATATTACCGATAGAGAAACTAAAGTAATAAAAGAAACTTACTATGTTAAACAAGACAAAGAAGCTATTTTACCTATAATAGCAAAAAAACTAATTGAAGAAAAAAATATACTTAAAGAGAAAAAGAAAAAAACTGACCCAAGTTCTGATGAATATGAAGATATTAAAAATAAATATGAAGCTTTAAAAACTATTGTACTTTCGGCATGGGGAGTGATTGGAAATAAATATTTCAGAATGTTTGACCATAGAGTAGCAGGAATGATTACAGCAGTAGTTAGAGATTTAATTTGGTATGTAGAAGATGAATTAAAAAAGAAGGGATATAAAGTTTTATATGTTGATACTGATGGATTTATTATAGATGATAAAGGAAAAAATATAGAGGAATGGTTAAATGAAGTAATAATTAAATGGGCGAAAGAAAGATTTAATAAGAAAGTAAATATAGTTTTTGAACATGAAGGTAATTTTGAGAAATTATTTATTGCCACTCGTTGTAGGTATAAAGGTTATTTAAGAACTTTTGCTGGATTAGAAGAAAAAATTAAAGGATTAGAAATTAAGAGAAAAGATAGTACAGAGTATCTTTCTAAGTTTCAAGATATTCTTTTAGATAAGATTATGAATAAAGAATCTAAAGATAAAATATTTAATTGGATAAAAAATGAAATTAAAAATCTCAAAAATAAACCATTGAAAGAAATTGCTTTTCCTTGTAAGATAAGTAAGCCTATTAAAGACTATAAAAGCGTTCCAATCTTTGCCAGGGCTTTAGAAAATACTGAGAATTTTAAAAGAAGAATAGGACAATCTTATTATTGGATATATATTAAACCACAAGAAAAACCTAAAAGAAAAACCCAAATAATAGTTAAAGGTTATCTTGAAGGAGAAGATTATAAAGAAATATTAGACAAAGATTTATCTAGAAGTGAGGGTATAGAATATATAACTAATAAATTAGAATTAGAAGAAGATAAATATAAAATAAGCATATTGCATCGAAAAGAAAAGCCTAAAAATGTTATTGCTTTTGATGAAGAAACTCAAGATAATATAGATAAGAATATAATAGATTGGAAATTAATGATAGAAAGAAATATTTTAATGAAGTTGGAAACTCCCTTTACTGCGATGGGGTGGGAAGTAAAGGAAATAAAATAATGGATATACTAATTTACGCAAAACCAGAACAAGTAGAACATAAGATGATAGAAAATGTAAATACTAATGAAGTTATATATTGTTATTGGACAGTAGGAGTACACCCAAGTTTAAAATCTAATAAAATAATCAATAAAGTTTGTTTTTCTGATGGCAATAAAATCTTTGCTGAAGGGGATTATATAGGTAATGACTATGAACCTACTGAAAGAGGAGAGAAAAAAGTTATTTGTTTTGAACCTCTTAAAAGAACAAATAAGAAACAACCAAAGAAACCTCCCACAAGAGGATGGTGCTATATAAATGTCTAAATATATATGTAAAAATTGTAATGGTCAATTTTATAACCCTAAGAAAAATAAATGCCCTTTTTGCGGAAGCGATAAAATAGATTCTCTTAAAGTCCGTAAGAAATGGAATAGAAATCCTTCTGAGCAAGTACATAAAGACAAAACCAAATATGATAGAAACAAAGAGAAAGATAAAACCAGAAAGGATATAAACAATGGATTATGAAAATGATAAATTTCAACGTATTTTTTCATGTATAGAAAAATATAAACTTCAATATCAAATAATATCTGATGGTAAACATTATTATTTAAAAATAAGACCTTGCGTAAAGAAAGATTATAAGTCTTTTAAAGATGAATATAAATGTTATAAATGGGAATGGGTATATACTTATAAATCTAGTCCTGGCGGTTTAGGGGAAATAAATGAAAGACAAGTATGGTTTTCAGAAAGAGATGCAGAATACTATATGAAAAAAAGATATGGTATGGCAATAGAAAGATATAGAATAGAAAGGATAATTTAAACAGATGAAAACTAAAAAATTAACCAAAACTCAACAATTAAAATTGATAGAAGCTATATGTTTAATACATGGAACAGAAACCAAAAATCCAGAAACTAGAATAATACTTGAAAATATATATAAAATTGCTCATCTTAATAGCACTTGTAAAAATAAACATTTAGACTGGCATAAAGAAGGACAAGATTTAATTAAATTTTTTAATAAAAACAGTATAGCTAAAATATAAAGGAAGAAAAAAATGTATAAAATAAATTTAAGTCGGAAGCGAGTAATATTAGGTGATGATTTTTTCAATATTCCTTTAGTAATATATGTCGAAACTAAAAAAGAAGTTGGCAATATTATCTTAAATTTATCTGAAGATATAGCATTTAATATTGAAAAAGTAGATGAAAAAGTCGTAACCTATAAAGAATTAATAGAAGCGTTAAATCAAGAAAATAAACCCAAAGATTTACATTTTGGAAAAGATAATTCTGATGGTGGAAATGATATGTACCCACCAGAAGTTTAATGCTTAAAGAAAGGAGGATATAGATATGTCTTTAGCAAGAAATCATATGTATGATGACCTAGGGGAGATAGAAAAAAAGTTAAAAGATGATAAGACAGATGTTACCATAGCAGATGTAGTTAAACTTTTATGTTTGCTCTGCAAAATGGTGGTGGATATTAGAAGCAATACTAATACAGGTCAAAGGAAAAGAAGAAAGAACTTTAGGTCTAAGTCTCAGGGAAAAAGTGAAGGAATTAGTACCAAGTTAAATATTCCTGAAGATAAGACTAAGACCGAATAAACTATAATAATAGAGAGGGAGATAAACTCTCCCTCTCTGAACCCAAAAAAATTATGAGTAAAAAAAGTAATAGAGAAAAAGGACAAGCTTTTGAAGATTTGGTACAAAAATGTATTAATTCAGGAGCTTTTGAAATAGATAAGGGAGATTTAAGAGGCAAAGACCTTTTAATAGAAGTAAAATATACAGATAAAAAATCCTATAGATTAACTCAAAAAGTATTGGAAAAAATTTGGAATGAAGCATTAGATAGAAATAAATTACCAAGAATAGTTATAGGCATACCAAGAAAGAACGAAAGGGAATTATTTATAATTAATGGATATATACATATAGAAAGGAAGCCTAAACTATGAATGTAAAATGTTTTTGTTGTAAAAAAGAAAAAGAATGTATTAAGATAGATGGTAGATATGTTTGTAAAAGTTGTAATCATTTGAAGCCTAAAAAGGAGGAAGAAAATGGGTAATATGAGGATAGATAAAAAGTTATTTATAGAGTTGTATAATTTAGGAAAAAACGATTATGAAATCGCAGAGCTTATGAAAATAGGCGAAAGAACTGCTCAAAGATATGCTCAAAGACTTAGAAAAAAAGGAACCATAAAACCAAGAATGGATTTAAATTTAAGAAATAAAGTAGGAAGTAGAGATATAGATTCTGAGCAAATTAGAGAAGTTATTAAATCTGCTAAACAGGAATGGACAATACCTAAATCTAAAATAATAAAACCTACTAACAAAGGTTTTAAAAAATATTTATATGTAGCAGATAACCATGTACCAGAGCATGATATACCTGCACATAAAGCTATTTTTAAGCTTATGGAAGATGTAAATTTTGATGGATTTAGGGTTGTTGGGGATTTTATGGATATGTCTCCGATTAGTCATTGGAATAAAAATAAGAAAAAGACTTTAGAAACTCAAAGATTAAAAGAACATTACGCTATAGGTAATGTTTTATTGGATGAATTTGATAAGAGACTGCCAAAAAATTGTGATAAGGCTTATTTTTGGGGAAATCATGAAGATTGGTATAAAGGACTTATAGAAGAAATGCCAGTATTGGAAGGATTAATAAGTCCTACTACCGAACTTAATCTTAAAGAAAGAGGCTATAAGGTTTATGAAGATACTAATTATATAGAAAGAATAGGTAGATTGTCAGTTACTCATGGTATATATGCAACCATATATGCGGTAAGAAGGCATATACAAAGTTTTATGACTAATGTATTATTCTTCCATACTCATACTATAGCATCAAGAACAGAATTATCAAGTGCAAAAGAAATATCTATAGTAGGGTATAATGGAGGATGTCTTTGTAACAGAGCACCTGCATATGGTAAGAATAGGCCTAATAGATGGGAACATGGTTTTGTGATAGTTTATTATTTGCCAAATGGATATTTTTATGTAGATAATATCAGAATTATCAAAGGCAAATTTGTATATAATGGAGTTTTGTATGATGGAAATGAAAAATAAAAGGAGGAAGAAGTGAACATGAAAAAACCTACTACTAAAAGAACTTATGGTAAAACCAAAGATGGTAAATTAAGAGTTATTACTACCAGCACTCAAGAGATAGATATTTCTCTACTTTTGACTAATAGGACTGTCATAGAAAGAAGAATGGCAGGATTTAAAAAACAACATGAGGAAAATCAGAAACAATTTGACCTAGAACTAGAAACTTTACAGATTCAATTAGATGCAGTAAATAAAGCAATAGAAGAAGCTAAAAAACTTGGCATATCAATAACTACAAAAAATAAAGAAAAAAAATAATGAAATTTATTTGGACTGACCCTCATATAGAAGAAAAAGCATTAAAAGAACTTGAGCAAATTTTTATAGAAATTGTTCAAATAGGTAAGAAAAATAAAGCTCAAACTATGATAATGCTTGGTGATTATTTTAATAAGAAAAATCCTACTCCTAAAGAATATTCTTTTGGTTTGAAATGGGCAAGGCGATTTAAGAAAGTTTTTAAAGATGTAATTTTTATTGTAGGCAATCATGATGAAAGTATGGGTTTTTCTGCTATTGAATATTTAAAATGCGTGGGAATCAAAGTAATTAAAGAATATATAGATAAAGACAATAATTTGTATGCTCATTTTATGACTAATAAATCTAAAAAAGAATATGGAACCTATGAAAGAACAGTAAAAGAATTAAGGAAATATAATAAGGTTTTCTTAGGACATCAACATATTTACCAAGAATTATTGAAAGATAAAATGTATCATCCAGGGTCAGTTCGTTATATATCTTTTAGTGAATTGGAAGGTACTCATAAAAAAGTTTTTCTCCTAAATAAAAATAAATTAAAAGAAGTTCCTTTAAAAACTCCTTATCTTATATATCAAATAAATACTTGTGAAATTCCGAATTATGCGGAAGAACAATTACAGAAAATAAAAAATAAAGAAAAAAGTAAAGTAAAAGTAGTTATACAAGATTTTGGTATTTATAAAAATGAAATTAAAAAAGTAAAAGAATTTAAAAATAAATTTGCTGAATTTAAAATAAAATTAGATTTTAATATTATCTCTAAATTTAATAAAGCTAATAAAGAAAATATAAATTTTAAAAAGCTTTTTATTAAAAAAATAAATAAAATTAAGGATAAGGATGTAAGAGAACTTCTAAAAAGTCAGATGGAGGAAATATAATGTTTATATGTGATAGTTGTAATAAACCTTCCAAACGTATGAATAAAAAAATAATAAAGAAAAGAGAAAGAAAATATTATATTGTTTGTTACGCTCTTTATAGGCAGAAAGGTAAATATTATAAAACTTTTAAAGTTCAAAAAGAAAGACAAGAATTTATAAATTGGTTAGAAACTGAAAATAAATTAGGAAGAACTAATGGAAAAGTTATAAATAAGAATGTTTCTGAAGGATGGGAAATAGAACAGGAATTAAATATTTGTGATAAATGTAAGGAGATAGAAAATGAGTAAAAATAAAATACAGAAATATTTTAAGCTTCAAAGGGAAATAGATAAACTAAGAGAAAAAGAAAGTGAATTAGAACATAAACAAAGTCAAATATTTTTGAAAAAGTGTAAAACATGTAGCCTATATATAAATGCACAAGTAATATTTAAAGTTTTCTTAAAAAATCCAACCAAAGAGTATGATAGATGGATTGTTCAACATCATAAAGATTGTGGACTTAAATGGTCAAAAGAATCTTTAGATGGACAAATTAATAGAATATTTAAATTGCTTTATGAAGAGGAATTTATAGTGCGTACTGGAAAGGGATATTACAAATTAAATCCTGATTATGTTACTACTGTGAAAAGAAATAAGGCAAAGGTAAAGAACGATGAGAAATAAAATCTTTGATACAATGCTAGAATTTGTGGGTGATGATAAAATTTATAATTTTATTTTATGGTTAAAAATTGGAGAGGTACAATATGACTATTGAAAAGTGTCCTAATTGTGGAAGTCCATTTATACAATATGATGAAATTACTAACGAATGTTATTGTTTAGAAAAAAATTGTAATCATAGATGGTTACAAAAATTGAATTTTGATAATATTAATAATCCATATTTAAGAACTTCTATAAAAAGAATGGGTCTGAGGCTATGAGTATGGAAAGATTAAAAATAATGAAAAATCCTTATAATATGAATATAAATATTTATATAAATAATAAATTTTTAAGAGAATATACAAAAGAAGAATTTGCTTGGCTTTTTGGAAGATTATAAGAAAAAGGATAACAAAATGAAACAATTTTTAATAACTCAAGATATATTAATTCAATATATGGGAAAAGACCATTATTATGAATTTATAGATTTTCTTAAAGTGCAAAATAAAATTCCAACTAAAGTTCCTATTTGGATAATAGGAGAATGGAGTAAAGGAGATTAATATGACATTTAAAGAATATCAGAAGAAAGCTTTAGATACTTTATTTCCAAATAATACTTATGACCTTGTTCCTAGATTAACTTTAGGAGTTTGTGGAGAGGCAGGAGAAATTGCAGAAAAAGTTAAGAAATGGCTTAGAGGAGATTATGGTTCAGTTCCTACCATTCAGATTGGAAGAGAAATAGCGGATTGTACTTGGTATTTAGCAGTTTTATGTGAAACATTAGGATTAGATTATGAAGAATTAATGAAGGAAAATATTAAGAAACTTGCTTCAAGAAAAGTAAGAGGAAAAATAAAAGGAAATGGAGATGAGAGATAAAATTAAATTAATAGAATCTATTAGCGACCATTTTAAAAAATTTTATAGAAAACAAAATATATTTGGAAGATATTATATTAAATTTTGGATTTTTATTTTTAGAATACAAACCAAATGGATATTATTTTGGAATAGGCTTAAAAATGACCACTCTTAATTTAGTAGGATTGGTAGGACAAATTATTTTTGGCATTGGAAGTTTTCTTTTTCTTTTGCTATTATATACTACTGCTAATTTAAAATTAGTAACTATTTTAATAATATTTGTGATAATTTTTTATGTAATGTCCATTATAGCTATAGGATAAAATATGTATTTAAAACATACTTATTTAGAAAATTTCAAGAAATTTGAGAAAAAAGCCCAAAAATGGGAAAAAAACGTCTTAATAACAGGTTCTAATGGGTCTGGTAAGAGCACACTTGCTCTATCATCAGTTTTGTTTGGGATTTGGGGATATTCTATGGCAAATTCATTAGGAGACCTTCCTACAAGAAATATAGCCAAATCTTGTATGACAGAACATACTATAAGGAAAGATAAAGATATATATAAAATTATTAGAAAATACCCTACTAAATTAGAAATATATAAGAATGAAGAGTTATTAAAATTTATTACTAATAGAGAAGCTCAATATTTTATAGATGATTTGCTCGGAGATAGAGAACAATTTCAACAATTTAGGGTTATAGATGCTTATAGTAAAGAATCTAATTTTTTGGAACAAGGACAAACCGCTTTAAAAAATATTATATTTTCTCTTAATGAAAAAAGAATAAAGAAAATTAGAGATAATCTTAGGGAAATTAAAAGACAAAGGGAAATCTTTAATAAAGATAATTTGGTTAAAAATATACATTATTATTCAGAAAAAAGAAAAAGTATATTAAAAACTGCTTATGATAAAATACAATATAAAATAGAAACTTTAAAAGATAAAGTAGAGAATTTAGAAAATAAATCTAATAAGAATACAAAAAAAATAGGCAAGTTAGAAAATAGCATTGAATATTTTGAATCTAGAATAGATAAATTAGAATCTTTAGATGTTTGTTATGTATGCGAACAAGAAATAACAGAGGAACTTAAAACTGATATTATCCAAAAATTTGAAAAGAAAATAAAAGAAATAGTACCAAGATTAGAAAGTAAAGTAAAAGACAATGAAACAATGTTAGATATTATTGTCCAATATGAAAAGAAAGTAAAAAAATTGGAAACCAAAGAAGATAATTTAGAGAGATTATTATCTAAACTAGAAAGAAATCCTAATGAAAAAAAATATAAATATACAACTAAAGATGTAGAAATAGTAAGTAGGGCAATTAAAGAACTCGATAATTTTTCTTCTTATTATTTAACAGAAAGTATTAAAGTATTGGAACCTATTATAAATAAAATTCTAAATAAAATAAATTTTAAAGTATCTTTTGAAGTGAATGAAAAAGGAAAATTTAATGTATTATTAACCAAAGAAGAAGTTCAATTTAATTATAAAGATTTGTCTACAGGGGAAAAATTAATATTACAAATAGCTTTCAAATTAGCGTTATTGATGGAACGAGGAGAAGATGGATTAATTATTGCTGATGAAGGTTTAGGTAGTTTAGATAAATCTAATTTGGATTATATTCTTAAAATTTTTAATGAGTTTCCATTTCAATTAATACTCATTTTACATAGATTTGATAATATTCCTGAAGATATACAACTTATAGAATTAGATTAGTGATTTTAAAAAAGTGAGAGCTTATGGAAAAATATATGAATTTAGTAATTAGAACTTGTACAGGTTGTGGAGAAGTATTTATCATAAAATATGAGGCTACAGAAGAAGCACAATTATTAGCACTTAAAGAATTAAGAAATTTTTCAATCGAACATGCTAAAAAACATTTTGAAGAAGACTATTATTATTTTTCAACTATAATATTAGATTTAAGAAAAGGAACTAAGAAAGGATTTTAATTATGTCTAATAATAATTTTACAGGAGAATATAGTTTATTTATTGGGAGATGGCAACCGCTTCACGCTGGACATATACAATTAATAAGAACTGTTTTAAATAAAAATGGAAAAGTTTGTATAGGAATAAGAGATACTAAAATAGATGATAAAAATCCTTATACTGTTAGAGAAAGAGTTGAAATGATAAGAAAAGAATTTAGGGAAGAAATTAAAAGCGGAAGGGTTAAATATGTTACTCTTCCAGATATTAAAGAAGTTTGCCATGGAAGAAAAGTTGGTTGGGGCATAAATGAAATTAAATTGGATAAAGAAACAGAATCAATTAGTGCTACCGAAATAAGGAGAAAAAATAATGGAAAATAAAAGATATAATACTATAACTATAAATTGTGAATGTGGACATATATTTGTGGTTAAAATGATAGGTGAAGGTAAATTTAATTGTCCTTTTTGTCAAAAAAAATATGAAAGAAAATATGTAGGTAATGGAAAATATGAATTTGTCTAAAAAGTGAGGATAAGATGATTGGAGATAGAGTAAATATATTACCTTTGCATGAAAAAAAAGCAGAAATTATTTTAGCGGAAGTTCTTAAAAAATATAAAAAAGACAGTAAATTTATATTAGCTATTACAGGAGTAAGCGGAACTGGAAAAACAGAATGTGCTTATGTTATTCAAGAACAGTTATATAAAAAATATAATATTAAAAATAAGGTATTACATCTAGATGATTATTATAAGACTAATTGGCATATAAGAAATAAAGTTAGAAAAGAAACTGATATAATAGGTAAAGAAGAAATAATGTGGGAGAAATTTAATAAAGTATTAAAGAATTTTAAAAATAATGAAAAGAAATTATATATTCAAAGAATACATATGTATATAGATAGTATTGAATTTTCTATTTGTAACTCTAAAAATATTGACCTTTTAATAGTAGAAGGGTTATATGCTTTATATGGTAATTTATTTGATTATGGGGTTTATCTAGATGGAAATCCTGAAGATACTTTTAAATTTAGAGCTAATAGAGGAAAAGAAAATCCCGAAAATAAATTTAGGAAATATGTAGTGGAAAGAGAATATAATAGTGTATGCCAGAGCAAATCTTTAGCAAATTTAGTAATACCTTTTAATATAGAGGATGAAAAGAATTAATGAAAATATTAACTATTGGAAGTTGCAGAGTAAAAAATCCAACCAGAGTATATAGACGATGTAAAGATACTTCTATGGAATTATATATGATTTTACCGCATTTGCATACGTTAGAACAAATTATTCAAGCTATAGAAATTTTAAAAGGTATTAGACCTAATCATAAGGATATTATAAATAAACGGAGTGGAAATTTAGAATGTATTAAAACAAAAAAAATAACTATTCCTATTAATAAAATAGATAAATATATAATAGAGATTAGCGGAGTTACTAATTATTTGTGCGAACATGGTTATTATTTATCTCCTTTTCCTAAATTTTATAAACATACTAAATATAAAAAAGTTTATTCTGATAATTATGTAGCCAAATTAAAAAAAATTCATAAATTGTTAGATAATAAACCTATATTGTTTGTGAGTAATCATAATATATACAATAAACCTTCAAGAACAAAAATGATACAAACTTTAGATGAATATTGTCATAATAATTTAAATACTGAGTTTCTTAATCCTACTATATTAATGGATAAGCAAAATATAAAAAAATATTTATTAAACATGAATCATTATAGTCCATATATGATTCTTAAATTGGCTTTAGAAATTTTTCCGAAAATAAAAAAACTTTAAATTATAATGGAGAATTTATGAATTTATTAGTAATAGGTTTAATATTTTTAGGAATTTTATTTGCAGTTAATATGGGAGGGTCTGGTATTGCTCCTACTTTTTCAGCAGAATATGGAGGAGGGATAATATCAAGAAAAAAAGCTTCTATTTTATTTGCAATATTTGTATTATTAGGGGCTTATTTATTAGGATTTAGAGTAGTGAAAGTAATCAGTAAAGGATTAATAAATCCAGAATTATTGAACATAAAAAGTGCATTAATCATTTTTACTGGAACTACTATTGCTTTATTTTTAGCTAATTTATTTAAAATACCAGCCTCTACAAGTCAAATTACAGTTTTTAGTATTGTAGGGTATGGAGCTTATCATAATGCAGTTAAATGGGAAATTTTTCAAAGAATGATTCCTTTATGGATAGTGTTACCTTTTTCTGCTTTTTTAATTACTTTTTTATGTGGTAAATTTATTTATCCAAAAATAAAAGACTTTAAACATAATTCTATTAAATTTTGGGATATACTTACAAGTTGTTATACTGCTTTTAGCATAGGGTCTAATAATGTAGCTAATGCTTCAGGTGTTTTTGCAGGAGCACAAATTATGACAAGTAAATTAGCGACTTTTATACTTGCTCCTTTTTTTGGAATAGGAGGATTTGTTTTAGGCAAAGGAAATTTACAGTCTATAGGAAAAAAAGTTACACAATTAGATTTAATATCGGCAGGTATTATAAGTTTAGTAACAGGTAGTTTATTAATTAGTGCATCTTTGATAGGTCTTCCTCAATCTTTAGTACAATTAAATTCTTTTGCAGTTTTTGGATTTGGGGTAGCTAATAGAGGAAAAGGTATAAAGAAATTAGGAATAAAAACTATTAAAAAATGTTTTTTAACTTGGATAATGTCTCCAATTTTGGGATTTTCTATTGTATATCTAATTGCTACTATAATAAATAAAATATAATTTAAGGAGACCTTTTATGAAAAAAGGATGTGTAGTTTGGTTTACTGGAATTCCTTGTTCAGGAAAAAGTTCAATAGCAGATGAATTGGCTAAAGAACTATATAACAGAGGAAAAAGAGTAGAACGATTAGATGGGGATATAGTAAGAAAAGGAAAATTAAGTAATGATTTGGGATTTTCTAAAGAGGATAGAGATAAAAATATAAATAGAATAAATTTTGTATCTAAACTTTTATCAAGAAATGGAGTAGTAGTAATTGCTTCATTTGTAAGTCCTTATGCAAAAACAAGAGAGAATATAAGAAATAATGTTACAAATTTTGTCGAAGTTTTTGTCAAAGCCTCTGTAAAAGAATGTATAAAAAGAGATGTTAAAGGAATGTGGAAAAAAGCATTAAAAGGTAAAATTAAAGGCTTTACTGGATTTGATGACCCATATGAAGCCCCTAAAAATCCTGAAATTATATGTGATACTGAAACAGAAACTATAGAAGAATCTACAAATAAAGTAATAAAATATTTAGAGGATAATAAGATAATATGATGAAAAATTATTGGGTAAGTATTAAAAAATCTTTATCAAATGGAAATTATATAAATAGAATTCTTTAATTATTTGCAGAAGTATGGAAGTGGATTAATATGGAAGGAATTATGATGTCAAATATAAAGAATATAAAAAAAAGAGATATGATAGAAATTTTTAATAAAATTCTTACTTATAATTTTAACAGTATTTTAGATATAGGCACTGGTAAACATACAGATATTACTAAATTTTTTACAAAAAATAATAAAGAACTTTATTCTATAGATATTACTAAGCATTTTAATTATAACCACCCTAACTATCATTTTATTAAAGGCGATTTTATGACTTACAAATTTAATAAAAAATTTGATGCCATTCTCGCTTCTCATGTTATGGAACATATACAAGATACTGGAATATTTTTGAATAAAATATATAATCTTTTAAATGATAATGGTATATTTTTTGTGATAGTACCTCCATATAAAAACAATATAGTAGGAGGACATATTTCTACAGGTTGGAATATTGGAAGTTTGATGTATAATTTAATATTAACAGGGTTTGATGTAAGAAATGGCAGATTTAAAAGAATAAGATATAATATCGTAGGTTTTGTAAAGAAAAGAAAAAATAAAAAATTACCTAAATTAACAACTGGATGGTATGATATAGAAACCCTTAAAGATTATTTTCCAGATGACCCTTATTTTAAACCTAATTTTAAAGGAGATATGAAATCTTGGAATTGGTTTGAGGAGGATTAAAATGAAAGATACTGCAATAACTTTAACTACAATATTAAGACCTAAAGCAATAAAGGAATGTATAGAAAGTATTAGTAAATTTTATCCTGATATTCATATATATGTCGCTGACCAAAATAAAGAGATAGATACTGAATTATATGAAAGAAATTTTGTAAATTATTATAAAGTTCCTTTTGATTGCGGTCTTCCATATGCTAGAAATTTTCTTTTGGATAAAGTTAAGCAAAAATATATTGTTATTGTGGAAGATGATTTTATATTTCAAGATGATAGTTTAAAAATAGGAAAATCTTTATTAAAAAGAGGGGTAGCAGATATAGTAGGTGGTAAAATTACAAGACCTAATGGAAAAGTTCAAGAATGGGAAGGTATATTTATATATGAACCAGAATATAATTTATTTATAAGAATACCCATAGAATATGTAGGTAAAAAATGGGAAGAAACTCCAGAAACTAAATTTTATTATTGTGATTATGTTCCTAATTTTTGGATAGCTACTAAAGCTTTGCTTTATTCTTGGAATGAAGATACAAAAATTTCTGGAGGCGAACATGCTGATTATTTCTTAAAGTGTAAACTTCATGAACAAAGAATATGTCATTGTCCAGATATGAAAATATTACACAATCATAAATTACCTTCTTCTGAATATGCTAAATTAAGAAAAAGAAATAGACATTTAAAATATTTTAAGATAAATTGGAAAGTAAATAAATTTTATATAGTAAATCATAATGGACAATTAAAAGAAAGGAATTAAAATGAGAAGATATAAAAGAGCAGATATAGATGAAGATATAAGAATATGCGAATTGATTTATAGAAGAAAGGTTATAGGTTATGTAGAAAGTATTGACATATTTAGAAAGCCAATAAAAAATTTATATGTTAATTATTTTGAAATTCCTTCTTTTGATAATTATGAAGTTCGAATTTTATTATTAAAACATAAGCTTAAAACACTTAAAAATAGAATAAATAAAAATACTCAATTATCTTTTAAAGTAGATAATGTAAATACAAAAATAGGAAAAACAACTAAAATAAAGAAAATTAAAAAAATAGGAAAAAATTATGGGATGCTAAAATTAAAGGAAGAACTTTTAAGACGAAAAATAATTTCTTCAGATAAAAATTTAGAATCTATTTATTTTAAAGGAAAAATCATATAATGTTACCTATAAAAGCAATATTAATACCTAATAGTAAATTAGCATATATTGTAAATGGAAAAGCTGGTAGTTCTACTATTAAATTTATTATAGCAAATAGTATGGGATTAGAAATAAAAGAAAATAACATTCATGATTCTACCAGGCATTTATTAATAAATGCTAAAGATATTCCTTCAGATTATAAAAAATTTATAGTTGTGAGAAATCCCTATACCAGAATTGCTTCTTTATATCTTGATAAAATTCAGTCAACTCCTGAAAAAATAGAAAAATTTAGAGGAAAAAAAGTTCCTACAATAGCCAATTATGGAATATATAGGAAAGATTGGGAAGAAGGTATTAGTTTTTTAAAATTTTTACATACTTATTTGCCGAGAGGAATTTACAATAAAGATGCTCATTCTTATATTCAAAGTCATATTGTAGAAGAATTTAAAATAAATAAAATTATTAAGTTTGAATTAGATTTTAATTATGGATTAAGATTGACGTTTAGAAATGCAAATATAATTATAAAAGAATTACCTAAAATTAGAGAATCTAAAAACAAAAATTATAAAGAATTGTATAATAACGAAATGAAAAAATCAACTATCATAGCTTGGTATAAAGAAGATTTTAAGACTTTTAATTATCCAAAGGAAATATAATGAATACTTTTAAATTTTTAACTCCAGATTTTAATCATCCTTGTGTAAAATTGCTTAGAAAACATTTAAATATCTCTAAAAAAAGTCTTAGAGCAGGTGATAATATTTCTCCAGAAAATCCTGTTCTTCTATGGAATCCTTATGGATATTTAGTTACTGACAGAAATAAATGGAAATTTGAACTTTATGAATATCTTAGAAAAATTAATCATCCAGTCTATATTATAGAAAGAGGGGCTTTGCCTAATACTGTATTTATGGATAAAAATGGATTTTTGGTAGATAGTTCTTCTTATGATGAAAGTAGATGGAATCATCTTTTAACAGAAGTTCAAAAAGAAAAAATAAATCAATATATTGATAATTTTAAAAAAGACAATACTTCATTAGAAACTCAAAAAAATAATAGACCTTCTTTTGGGCTTTTTTGTGATATGTTAAATATAAATCTAAATAAATATAATAGAATTATTTTTGTTCCTTTACAAGTTCATGATGATACTGTTACTCTTTTATGGAGTAATTGGATTGAAAATACTACTAATTTTAATATATTGATTAAGAAATTGGCACAAGAATATCCTACTTGGTTATTTTTAGTAAAGAATCATCCAATAGAAAAAGAAGATAAATATCATATTAACAAAGAAACTAAAAATTTGAGAATTGTAGATAATTTTCATTATAAATCAATGATAGAATATTCTGATTTAATATTGACCATTAATTCTGGAATTGGTTTACAAGCTATGATGTGGAAAAAACCAGTTGTAATAGTAGGAGAAGCTTTTTATAATTTCAAAGATATAAATCAAAAAGTATCATCTATATATGATATAGAAGCTATAATAAATATGTTTACTAAATATCCTGATATGAACAAAGTTAAAAGATTTTTATATTATTTAAAATATAATTTCTATAGCGAATGTATTTTGAAAAATGTAAAACATAAAAAATGGAATTTATTTACAGATATTAAGAGAATAGTTTTACAACATCCTTATGAAGATAGAATAATAATAAAGGAAATTTAATGTATTATAAGAAAATTCCAGATATAGCAGTTATAATACCTTCTTTTACTAGGATAAATAAAACCATAGAAGAAATAAAATCTATTCGTAGATATTATCCTACAACAATAAGATTTTATGTCGGTAATCAAGACAAATTTAATATTAGAGAAATGGGATTTTTTAAAGAATTAGAAAAAGAAGGTCATAAGATTTATAATCTACCTTTTAATTGTGGATTGTCTTTTGCTCGTAATTTTTTAATCAAACAATCAACAGAACCTTATATATTGATAATAGATAATGATTTTGATTTTTATGAACAGACAAATTTGAATACTCTTAAACAAGTTTTAAATGAAGATAAATATATAGGCATATCAGCAGGTAGGGTTAATAATAGAGATATTCATACTTATGATATGTACCTAGATAATATTAATCATCAATTTTATTTAATAGATAAAGAAAGTCGGGAATGGAAAACTACGAAAGAATATCCATATATTAAATATTATTATTCTCAATTAGCTTTAAATTTCTTTTTAGCCAAAAGAGAAATATTTGAGGATATAATGTGGGATGAAAGGTTAAAAATGGTTGAGCATAATGATTTCTTTTTTAGATTAAAGAAAACTAAATGGAAAGTTACTTATGTGCCCTCAGTAGTAGTTAATCATCAAATGAAAGATGATACTAGTAAATATGCCAAAACCAGAACAGATAATAAAAGAGATAGCTGGAAAATTTATCTTGAAAAAATGGGGTTAAAAACTTTAAAAGATTTACATAAAGTATCAGAGCATAAATTCAGAGAACTTAAATCTAAAAATTTTAAAATTGAAATAGAAACCTCAAAAGATGATACTATTCAAAAAGCAGTTTACACAAAAAAGAATTTAATGTTGATTAAAGAGTTACAAAAATATAATAAATATATTTGCTTATTAGGAGAAACTTGTCATAGATGGGTGGTATATGGAGATTTAGAAACCCCTCGTTTAGAAGTAGCAGTTGATAATCCAAAATATTCTAAAGAAAAAATAGGAGAAAATATTTCATATAAAAATATGCCAGAAAATACTAAAATTTTTAATAAGAACCATTTAGAGGTATTAGTATCTTTTCCTGTAGTAGATTATTTATTAAAACAAGGATATGAAGATGTTCTAACTATAATAAAAAGGGATAAATAATGAAGAAATTTATTATATTAGCAAGAGAAAGAACAGGTTCTACTATAATACAATCAGCTTTAAATAAACATTCTGATATAAGGTGTTATAATGAAACCTTTGACCATAAAAAATTAAAAAGACGAAATAGAACTATAGCTTCTGAGAAAAAAAGAATATGGGGAAATTTACGTTATAAAGTAACAGGTGTTAAAATATTTTATAACCATGCAAATGCAGATTTTTGGAAATGGTGCAAAAGTAAAAATATTTCAGTTATACATCTTAAAAGACAAAATAAATTAAGAACAGTAGTATCTCATCTTATTGCGTGTAAAACTGGTTGGTGGAGATTAATAAGAGGTAGAAAAAGAACCTCTCTTAACAAAAAAATGATAAAAGTAGATTATATAGATTTAGCTCAACGTATTAATGGAATAAAGAATAATGAAGAATGGGGAGATAATTATTTCAAAGATAATCCTATAATTACAGTTTATTACGAAGATTTATGTAAAGATTTAAGCAAAGAATTAAAAAAGATACAAAAATTTTTAGGAGTTAAAGTTAGAAATTTAAAACCAGTAACTAAAAAACAAAATAAAGAATCTTTAGAAAAACTAATAATTAATTATAATTATATCAAGAAAAAATTAATTGGAACTAAATGGGAAGCCTATTTGGAGGAATAAAATGTTACAATATAAAGGCTATCTAATGTTTGACTTTGATTCTGTTATAGCTACTTATACTAGACCTTGGGAGTTTGATAAATTAGGAAGTCCTGTAGCTTCTATAAGAAATGTTATGAAGCATTATTATGATAAAGGATATTGGATAGGTCTTTTTACTGGTAGGATGTGTACTCCTAAATTAAAAAAATGGTTAAAAGATAATAATTTTAAATATCATGCTATAAATAGACAACCTCCAAGAGACCCTAATTTATGTGATAGTAGATTTAAACCTTATTTTGATATTATATTTGATGATAAAGCTATTAATTTTCATTATAAACATAATTATAGAAGTGCAGAAGAATTAATTGAAGAAGTGGAACGTATAATGAAAATAAACAAGGAAGGGAAATAATGAAATATCTTATTACAGGACATCCTAGGTCAGCCACTATGTATACTTATAAACTTCTTAGAGCTTTAGGAGAAGATTCAATGTTTGAAAGAAGTGGGCATAAATATACAGTTTCTTGGAAGCATTGTGTGGATGGAGAGTTTCCTAAACCTTCCCCTGAGAATATTATTAAATGCAATTTTGATAAAATAATTCATCAAGTAAGACATCCTTTAAATGTTATTGCTTCTTCTACTACTCTTTGGAATCAAAGTTTTGAATATATAAATAAATATGTGCCTTTTGATGACCCTTTAAAACATAGAAATCAAAGTATTTATAATTGTATGCGGTCATGGTATTGTTGGAATTTGGTTATAGAATCTAAAGCTTCTTGGAGATATAAGATAGAAGAACTTCCTAAAGTATGGAATAAATGGTGCAAAGAATTAGGAATAAAAAATAAAAAAAGACCAATAGTAAGTAGGGCTAATATGAGAATCCATAGAAAATTAATTTGGGAAGATTTATATAAAATTAGTCCAGTTTTTACAGATATGATAAGAGGAATGGCAATAAAATATGGATATAAGGAGTAAACTATGAAAAATAAAAAATTTTTAGTTAAGTATAGGTGTAATAATTGTAATAAAGAATTTACTAGACTTTTTAAAACAGGAACTATTTTATTAGAAAATGGAAGATGGTCAAGACCTAATGGAAAAACAGGGAAAGTAAGATGTCCACATTGTAGAAAAAAAGATATAAAAGAATTGGCTCGAAGCCCTATACAATATTAAGGAAATATTATGAAATTTTTAGTAATGAGTGAAAGAGAAATAAAAAATTATCAAGAAAATAAACCTCATATAATAATTTCTATAAGAAGTCCAAAATATCCTATAGAATTAGGAAAGATAGCCTCACAAGCAAATTGTTTAGATATACTTTGGTTAGATTTTCATGATTTAGATGGTTTACATATGCCTAATTCTGACATAAAAGTAAAATTATTCACACAAGAAGATGCTAAAAATATTCTTAATTTTATAAACAAATATAAGAATAATATTAATTTAGTTATTTGTCAATGTGAAGCAGGTATAAGTAGGAGTGCAGGAGTAGCAGGAGCATTAAGTAAAATATTTAACGGAGAAGATGCTGAAATTTTTAATAATTATTTACCTAATATGTTAGTATATAGGACTATTTTAGAGGTTTATTATGACAAAAAATAAAACAGCGATAATTATAACTACATTTTTGAGAGAAGACTTATTAATTAAATCTGTCCAATCTATATTAGATAATTGGAATCCGAATTATCATATCTTTGTAGGAAATCAAAGTTATAAAACTGATAATGATAAATTACAAGGATTTTCTAATTTTGGTATGAATATTACAGATTATGGGTACGGACAACTTAGAGATGGTATAACTTATTATAATTTACCTTTTGATTGTGGATTAAGTTATGCTAGAAACTTTTTAGTTAAAAAAGCTAAAGAAAAAGGATATGAATATTGTTGGATAAGTGCAGATTCTTTATTGTTTACTGATAAATATGATATTAATAATATTATAAGATTTTTAGATAGTAATGAAAAATATGGTACTATCGGATTCGATATAAATGGAAGAGTACCTTGGGAAGGAGATATTGAATTAATCCCAAATAAACATTTTAAATTGGATTGTCCAAAAAGACCTTATCTAATATTTGAAGGAAATATGTTCCAACCAGTAGACATTCATAGAAATTTTTTTATAGCAAAAACTAAAATGCTTATAGATATTAAATGGGATGAAAATTTAAAATTGGCTGAACATATAGATTGGGCATATAGAGTTAAAAATAAAAATTGGAAATCTTTTTATAATATTGATATTTCTGGTAAATATATAGAATATAAACCAAAAGAATATGAAAAATATAGAAAAAGAGGGTTAAAAAAATTTAAAACATTGGCTAAAGATAAATATAATTTGAAACAATTAGTAGTGGCTACTAGAGATATGAAAAAAGTTTTTACTAATTATTGGAACTGTAAAATGAAGAAAACAAATAAAAGATTAAGGAAAGTTATGGGGGATTAGTATGAAATTTTATAATAAAATACTTTTGGCATATATGATGATTATGTTATTATCTAATAATCCTCATTATGACAAAGTAATAAAATATTTTGAATCTGGAAATAGATATAAAATACAACATATTATATCTGAAAATAATATCAAAACACCTGAAGATATAAAAATATGGTTAATAACCAATATAACATATAAATCCGAAAGTTTAGTCTATAAATATGATTTTTGGCAAACTCCTTTAGAAACTATAGAATTTAAATATGGAGACTGTGAAGATTTTGCTATTTTATCTAAAGCATTATTACAAGAACTTAATATTCCAAGCGATTTATATTTAATGCACAATGATAATCAAGGAGGGCATTGTATTTGTGTATTTTGGTATAAACAACAGTGGCATTTTTTTGATACTGATTTTTTGATTTCAGATAATAATTACCATAAAAATGTCAATACTTTTCTTAAAGAATATTTTAGGAATTGGGATTGGCTTAAAATATGAAAGGAAGTGAGAGTAAAATGAAGAAATTGGTAATAGTAGGATTTATAGGAATTTTGGTAGGGGTTTTAATTATGGGAGGAATATTTATAGAAAATGTAACAAATATTAATAAGCATTTAGGTGATAGGATAAGGATGATGGAAAATCATTTAGTCAAAGAAAAGAAGAAGATTAAAAATGTAGATGAAAAATCTGATAATAATTTTCAAAAAATAAATAAAAAGATAAAGATAGTAGATAGTTTAATATCTACTAATAGAGAGATGTTAAATGAAGTAAGCATACAACAGATAATATATGACAACATAATAGATGAGTATGTAAAAACTCCAAGTTTTATAGATTTACAAAAAGCTACAGTAGAAATTATATGCGGAAAAGTAGGAGGTACAGGAACAATATATCAAATAGATGAAAATTATATATGGATTTTAACCGCAAAACATGTGGTTAAAAATTCTGATAAATATAGAGTAGTGGTAAATTTAAATGACGATATTCAAGAATTTTTTGAAATAGAAAATTCTAATATTTTTAAAGCTGATAATTTAGATTTATCTATTATAAGACTAAAAAAACCTATTCAAAAGGTATCAGCTATTAATATATCTAAAAAAATACCAGCTAAAGGGTCTGAAATATATACTGTAGGGCATCCTTATTGTTTCCATTATACCATACAACGAGGAATAGTATCAAATTATATAAAAAGAAAATATAATGATAGTTATAACTATTACATGCTTATAAGTGCTCCAACCTTTCCTGGTAATTCTGGAGGAATGGTAGTAAATAGACAAGGACAAATAGTAGGAGTGGTTGTAGGTATTATATATAATGTAGAAGGATTTATTTTTCAAGATGTAGAAAAATATCCTTCTCTTGCAGTAGCGATTAAATTAGAAGATATTAAAAACTTTATTAACCAAACAGAAAGGGTATTAGAAACTCATGAGAATCCTTAAAAATGTTAAGATGTTAGTTTTGGATAAAAGAGAAAAGGTATTAGAAGATGAGATAGAAGATTACGATTATGTGGTTAGAAAAAGAGGTAAAGATTCTCTAAAAGTAATTAAGGACAGAACTAAGATATTATCAGAGGAGGAATAATTCATGGACGATAGTAGCGTATTCAAAATTTGGGGAACTAGACAAAGATTGCTTCTTACCAGAACTTCAGAGATAGACCTACTAAATGTTAAGAAAAATTATTTTTGTTCGACCCATACCCATAGTAAAAAAATAAATCGTTTTGCAGTTATTAAAGGTGCGGTAAGAATAGAAACGGAAAGAGGGTCAAAAGTTTTAAAACCAGGAGATATATTTGAAGTCCGTCCTCCAGTCAAACATAGATTTTTTGCGGTAAAAGATAGTATAATGGTAGAACTAGCCTTTGTAGAAAAGGGTAAAATAGACCCTAATGATATTAATAGAGAATCTATAGGAGGGAAAGTTATAAAAGGGAAAGAATATACTGAACCAGAAATGAAGAAGAAAGGAATGTTAGAATTATAAAGGATAGCAAATGAAAAATAAAAAACTTATTCTAATTGCTGGTAATTGTGCCATCGAAGATGAAACCACCACACGAAAAACCGCAGAAAAGCTTAAAGAAATTACCGATAAATATGATAATATAGAGTTCATATTTAAAGCTTCCTATGATAAAGCTAATAGAACCTCTAATAATTCACTTAGAGGAGTAGGATTAGAAACTGGATTAGGAATTTTAAGCAGAATCAAGGCACAAGGCATTAAGATTTTAACAGATACCCATACAGTCGAAGAGGCCAAAAAAGTAGCTCTAATAGCTGATATTGTCCAAATTCCAGCCTTTTTGTGCCGACAAACAGACTTAATTCACACTATTGGAAGATATGCTCGAAAAGTCAACATAAAAAAGGGTCAATTTCTTTCTCCTTGGGATATAAAATATGTCATAGAGAAGGTAGAAGCTACTGGAAATAAGAATATTATGATAACGGAAAGGGGTACTTGTTTTGGATATAATAACCTTATAGTAGATTTTAGGTCTTTTATGATTATGAAAAAATTTGGAAATTATCCTATTATTTTCGATGCTACACATAGCCAACAAATTCCATCTAAAGGAGGAAAATCAGGAGGAAATAGAGAATTTGTAATTCCTATGATAAAAGGAGCAATAGCTACTGGATATGTTGACGGAATATTTATTGAAGTTCATCCCGAACCAGATAAAGCAATATCTGATAGTGCTACGCAATTACCTTTAGATGATATGGAAAATATTATAAAAATCATAAGTGAAGCTTGGAGTAAAATATGATACCCAATGAAGTAATTATAATTGGAGGGGGTTATTCTATTAAAGATGGATTAAGCCAAGGATTAAAAGATAAGATTAAAGATAAATTTGTTATTACTATAAATTATGCTTATAAACATTTTGATTCTACTTTTACTTCTTATGTAGATTATAACCCAACAAAACAAAGCAATCAAGGATTTTATGAACACGAATATGATAAAATTGATTCTTTGCCTTTATTAATTGGAACATATAGAAGTAAAGATGAAGTTCCTTATCCAAATACTTTAAGATTGTATGCTAGTGGTCATTATAATAGAGATTTAAGAGATGGAGTATATAGAAAAAATTTGGCAGGAGTTTTTACACTTTCTTTAGCTATTTATTTGATAGATAAAGGCAATATTTATTTATTAGGGTATGATTATGGCAAATTAAAAAAGAATAAAAATAAAAAGAAATTTAATAGGAATTTAACTCATTATTATCAAGGAGAAATTAATCATAGAGGAATAGGCAAAGATGCCTATTATAATAGTCCTAATAAACAAATGATAGATTTTGGATATTTTCAGAATGAAGAAAAATGTAAGATTATAGTGGTAGGAGATAGTAATTTAACTTTGTTTCCTAATATAAGTTATGAAGAATTTTTTAAACGATTGTCCAATTCTAAATATAATCAAAAAAGATTAAGAAAAGAAATAATAAAAAAAACTATTAAATGTAAAGCTTTAAAAAAAGGTGATTATTTTAAGCAGTTCCTCGACCACCATAATAATATAGATTATAAGTAAAATCTCCATCTGATTCTATTTTTTCATGGATAGTTCTTAAAATATTAATTACTTGGTCATACGCAAATTCTGCATTTTGAATTCCTTCGCTGGCTCCTAAAGTTTTATCAAATGTAATTTCATTTCCCTTACTATCTACAATATAAGCTCTAACCCAAATTTCTTCTATGTCTTCATTATCTACTCCTGATTTATCGCTTTGACTTCCTGAAGAACATACAGCACATAAATCTACAGCATCTAAAGGATTTTGTAGATACCAAGAACCTCCATGAGGATATGGAGTTATAATTTGGTTATTGGCTCCTCTTAAATCAGGATGAGTTCTATCATCATAATAAGTAACTCCTCCTCCACCTATCCAATCATAATAAGGTCTACAATCATAGCCATATTCTGCACATTGATAAACATAATATAATCCTTCTCTACATTCATATCCATCATTAGGAAGTCCATAATCAGAACAAGTGCCAGTTCCTATATTTGTCCATATTTTACAAATATCTGGTCGGTCTCCAGCATATTCCCCTAAACCTGGAGAATAATATCGGTCATTAATAGGACATGATTTTCTACATAATTGAGAATCTACATAATATTGTCCATACCTTTGACCTGTATTATAATAGAGATAGTATCTTTGGACAGGTTTATACCAAGTTTCTAAGTTTTTTCTGCCATCGGTTACAAAGGTAGGAATATCTGGAGAAGATGAAGTTTTGATATATGTTCTTTCTTCAAATCTTATTTGTAATCCTGAAAATCTGTTAGGTTGTTTTATCCATGTTTTAGCCCATATATAAGGAATCCTATATCCTTTTATACTACAACAACTGTAATAAGGATATATAGGAACATCTACTACACAAGTAGAACTAGCGAATCCCATTCCTTCAGTAGAGAAATCATTATAAAAAGCATGTGCAGGACTATCCATTAATTTAAAACATGCCCATCTATAATCATCACTTGAATCATTATACCATATTTCATCTTGAAATTGTAAATTATCTAGACTAGGAAATCTATCATATTGTTGTAGGAGAGCTTCTTTGAGCAAAAGAGCAATAGCTAATTGTTCTTTAGTAACCCATACCCATTCACTTTCGGTTTTTTCGTTTCCGAATTCATCATGAGTATTGAAAGGAATTCTATATCGTATAGGTTGGTTTTTAGAATAAAAATTATCAATTCTTTCAGTAGAAATCCAATCACTATAATCTGATAGATTGGATATATAAGTCTTAATTAAATAATCATAATATTCATATATAGAAGGATAAGTTTCTTCCATAATAATTATTACTCCTCCCAAGGTCTAAACACTGCATAAAATCTCCACGTTTGGGCATCTTCATCCCAAATTACATTAGACCTAAAACTATCATCAGAAACTAATAAAGGAGCTTTCATCTCATTACCTTTATCATCTATTTTAATTTCTTTAGTTACTCCTTCAGCAGTAGAAGAATATTCTACTGGAACTGTTATTCCATCAGCATTTACAGTAGTTATTAAATTACCATCATCATCATATTTATGATAAGCATATTGAACCAAATAAGTATTTTCCACATCTATATAATCAGCTTTTCCACCAGCTAACCATTTTTGAGTAGCTTCATCGAATTCTATATCCAAAAGTCCAATTTTTTCTATTCCACTGGCAGTTTTAGCTATTACAGGGTCTTCTTTCCAAAATTGTTGACAATGACGATTTAAAGAAGTACCTCCTTCTCCTATAATATTTCCATTCCCATCCGTATCATATTCTACTAATTTTAAAGTATTAACGTCTAAAGCTCCACCCGAATATTCTGAATGACTATGTTTATGATAAGCTTTTGCAGGAGCAGTAGTCGCTAATATGGTTCCGTAACCTGGACGAACTAACTCTAAATCATTCCAAGGCAAGAAACTACCCTTTGAGCCTCCTAACCCTGCCGAAATATCAGTAGGAAATCTTTGAGCTGGACTTTTTCCTAATCCTATTTTAGAATAAGGAAGTATAAATCTACTATCTTTTCTATCTTCAAGAGCTTGTAATTTACTTCTTAAACTTTTTATCTCACGTTCTAAATTATCTATTTTTTGTCTTATATTCTCTGGCATTATGTATTATCTCCTCTATATGGCTTACTTATAGTTCTTTTATAATATCTTCCGTTCTCTAATCCTACAGTAACAGTAAAAGTATTTAAATCATACCTTAATGACATAACATTTAATGGAGTATCTATCATTCCTGGTACTTTTATCCTATTATTTAAGGATATACTATTAAATATTGCACAATCTAAAGTTACTTCTATATTTCCTGTCTTTTTTACATCACATTTTTTACTTAATTGCCAATTTGCATAATCATTTGCAAAAGAAGTATCATCCCAAGAAGGTATATAATAATAATTATAATAATAATGTCTTTGTCCGTTGGCATCAGTATAATATTCAGTAGTTCTTTCTCTATAACTTCCACCTTGCTGTATAGATAAATTTCCTAGATTTAAAGGTTCTATTATTGTTTTAGAATAGCTTCCCATCTTGTCAGTGAAGAACATTAAAGGATTAGTAATATCACTTTCTGGATTATCTGTATCACTATCTAAATCAGTAACTAAAGGTCTAAACCATACTTTAACTGTTATTAAAGGTCTTCTTATTCCTATTACTTCTCCATTTGAATTTAAAACTTCTATATATATTGGTTCATTAAAAGTCAAAACTCCTTCTGTCCAATCTATATTATAACCTCCATCTAGAACTCTATATTTTGATAGGCTTAAAAAATTATCAGATTCAATCAAAGGAATAGTACATCTAAAATAATCTTCCTCTCCATAAGAAGAACTATAACTAAATTCAGTATGGCTATCTGCTTGTATAATGACTTCTGGAGCTATATTTTCATTGATAGTATAGTTATTAGCCCAATTTACAGCAGTTCCAAAAGCAGACCCATAAGAATCCAAACTAAAATTTAGATTATATTTTTTAAAAACATCTTCATATTTATAAGCATTGTCTTCATTAAAATAATCAAATCCATAATTATCATCGGAATTTTTAGCTAGGACTTCATAATCTTCATCCCACATAGGAGAAGGAACAATAGTAGTGCTCCATAACCCTGCTATTCTCCAAGTTCTAGAACTATTTTTATCATTATCTATATTTCTTATTACTTTATCTCCCATTTGTACTCTAAATTTATTGACCAAATTTTCTACAGATTCTTCCATATTATGATTAAGCACTTGATGTAATCCAATATTAGTACCTATCTCTTGTCTATTTAATTTTATAATATTTCCTTGTCCATACTTTATAATTTTCTTATTCTCATTTATATCATAATACCATCCAAAATTTCCAGCATTATTAATAAGAGAAGTAATAGCATCAGATTGTCCTATTCCAAATAAATCCATAGTTTCTGGCACAAAGCTTCCAAAAGGAACTGAAAAACCACAACCACTAGACAAACCTTCTGATATAGTATTGTAATATACATCTCTACTATCATTTGGCTCATGTCCAACATAAAACCAAACTTTGTTTTCTTGATTTTGTTTCCAATATTTGTTACTACATTCTATTCTTATATGTTCTGGATTATCAGAAGGGGTTACTTTAGTTATATATCCATAGTATAATCGAATATCTCTATATTTAATTTCAACAGTGGTTTCTTTACTAGGAGCAGTAGAATCATAAGCTCGTCCTAATTCAAAAACAGCAGTATGAGCTTCGTTAGGTACTTTATTTATAATTACGGTATCTACTACAAAATCAGTTTGTTCTATTCCTCCAATATAACATTTTATATATCCTTTACCAGAAGATACAAAACCTACATTACCAGCTTTTTGCCAGCTTTTTATCATTCTAAAATCATTAGATACATCAGATAACTCTAACGCTTGAGTTCTTATATCATTTTCTATATCTTCCTTAGTTTCATCAACAAAAGATATTAAATTCCCAAGGTCATCTGTTACTTGTTTTACAGTATTAATTTTATTTTGAATGTCATATAATTGTTGTAATGAAGTATTTATTTTATTATTTATATCGGAATATACTAATTTATGAGTATTTATTTTATTATTTATATCATAATCATATTCTATAGCATTTGCCATTCTAAAATCATTGGATATATCTTCGGTTACTGTAGGAGGAGAAATCATATTGAAATAATTGGTAATATTTTCTGTATTTTCTGTTGAAGGAGGGTCTACTAAAATACTATCTACATAAAATTTGGTATTTTCATCTCCATATAAAGCTATTTTATTAGGAGTATAAGCAACAGTAACAGTTCCAACCAAAGTATCATCAATATAAAGTTTAGCATTATTAGAAGAAGGATAATATACATATTTAAAATGATACCATTGTCCTAAAGTAGCAGAAATTCCAGTATCTAAATGATTTCCAGCAGTATCTAAAGTAAACCAATTTGTACCCAAATCTATTTTTGCAACAATCCCCCAACCAGCAGTATCGGCACTGTCAGAAATCATAATTTTTTTATCTGCAAAAGTTCCTCCTTGAGCTTCAAGATAAACATAAAAATCAAATTGTGTAATAGAAGTTCTATCTCCAAATACTCTTTTTGCACTTTCTCCTGCGTTACCATCATATTTAAGAGATTTAGAACCTCCTAAAGATTGAGCAGTTGATACTGTCCATAAAGTACCGCTAGCTACCCAACTTCCTTGACCATTTATGTTACTTCCATCTGCATAAGATTCAAAAGTTTCCTCAAATATTGCCATTATTTCCAATTCTCCTTGTTGAGAGATTTTATTTCAGAACTATTAATAGGTAGTATTTTAATAGAAATATTTCCTATTTTTTTATCTCCAAGCTTAGGTATTATTTTATTTTCAATTACATTCATAATTTCCATTTTTTTGTCTTTATAATTATATTTAGATATGGTATTACCTTTTCTAAGGTTTTTAGCTTTAATTTCTGAACCTTTTACTATATATACTTCATTTTTAGGAGTTATTTTTTTTATTTTTTTTCCTTTATAATTTAAAATCAAATGACATTCTCTATACATGGAGTTAAATAATTGAATCTTATATTGTATAACTTTCTCTCCTCTTTTTACCATAATATAAGCATATCTCAATATAACTTTACCTTTATTTTTACCTCCATAAATATCTTGAGTAGCTTCTACTTTGTGATAATATTTATCTCCGACTGGTAAACATAAAGAATCTCCAGAAGGTAATCTATAAAATATATTTCTTATCTTCTTATCTGGAATTTGATTCCATTTAGTTTCATAATAAGAAGTTCCACCTTCAAACTTAGTATTATCTTCAAATATTATAATAAAAATAGGTTGAATATTATCTTTCTTCATTATATTTCTCCTATGTTTATATGATTTTTATGACCAAGTATAACGTACTGTCAACACAAAAGTCTCAGTCGCAGGTGTGGCATATCCAGCAGGAATAACTATTTTTACATTAGCATAAAGGTCTTCTGTAGTTCCAGAAGCAGGAGCAGAGATAGCCCCATTACCATCATTTAATTCAAGAACATTACTTCCACCAGCTATTGCACTACCAGCCCAACTAGCTCCAGGAGCACCTGAAGTGGTACATACTGCCTTTACCATAGAATTTGCTGGAGTTCCATTTCCTAATACATGATTATCATAACTATCATGGTCAGAATCATCCCAAGCTTCTAATTGAGGTTCTGAAGCGGTTGCATCATCAAATCTAAAACCTAATACATAACGCTTATTTTCACCCATACCTATCACTTTATGAGTATAATATGAACCTCCAACATCATGAGAATAGTCCATTAACAGTAAAAGATTAACTGTAGTATCTGAACTAGGGTCTATGATAGTTGAGGCATCATTTAGCTCGTCAGCAGTTGGTTCGTGGGTCATTAAATCCTTGACAATAGCATCTCCTTCTGTCCATATCAAATAATCGTTAGTCAAATCCATATCAATATAACTCGCACCACTGGCATCATAAGCCAAATCCGCATCTAGAATATTGGCTGAAACAGTTAAATTAGTTGCCATTTGATATTTCCTCCTTCTTTATTTTTCTATCTTTTAATAACTTAATACTTTAAATAATACTTTATATTTTTGTTCCGCAGTTCTTAAACTTTCTGGAAATTCTATCTCTTCTTTTCTACGAACAGTATATTCCCAATCCGTTTCCCAAGAACTTCCATTATAATGTTGCAATTTTAAGGAAGCCTGATTAGTAGATATAGAATTTCTCATAGAAGTTATTTGAGAAGTTATATTTTCATATCCATCTTCTACAAATCTACCTTCTATTGTTATATCCTGACTTTCTTTATTTCCTGGAATTACTATACTTCCATCTCCCCTATTTCCATCTATAATTCTAGATTTCATCCCTTCTTTTGGGTCATCTATATGAAAAACATAAGGAAAAGTATAGGAGCTTCCATCATCAAATATTAATCTAGTTCTAATTCCAGACATTTTTTCTCCTTAATATACTAACACAAGAAAAGAAACTTCATATTCTTGTTTTCTTCTTCTTAAAGATTCTCTAAATTTTATAGGTTCTATTCTTCTTACAGTATATTGCCAATTATTTACCCAAGTAGAACCATTCCAATATTTTAAAGTAAGAGTAGCAATATCAGTAGTTATTTTAGTTTTAAGTTCACTTAAATTTTCTTGAACTTCATCATAATCATCACCAAATACTCTACCTCTAATTCTTATCTCTTGACTTTTTTTGCCTCCAGGAAGCATATTACTTCCGTCTTTAGCTACACCTTCAATATCTACAGATTTCATCCCTTCTTTTGGGTCTGCAACTTGGAACACATATGGTAAATCATAATCATAGGTTCCATCATTAAAATTAATTTTTACTGTAAAATTATTAATAGACATTTTTTTACCATTTTAAATTTCTTATTATTAAATCTCTGTTTGACTTTACCAAACTTTCAGTAAAATTTTTATCAGCTATTAATTCTGATTTTATTTTTTCAGAAATTGCATTGGCTAAATCCTTAGAAGCTCCATCTACACTTACAGCCACATTTATAGGAGCTATTTGTTTTCCAAATCCTGTTTGAACATTAGGCACTCCAGCCATTTTACTTTGGTACGTCCAATGTTGACGTTTTGAATGATACCTATCTAAAGGAGAGCCAAAAGCAGTGGCATAAGATTCTTTTTGTTTTATTTGTTCTAACATTTCTCTATAATTTTGTTGAGAAGCTGTAACTTCCGATATTCCTGTTACAAATACTTTAAAATCTTCTAAAACTCTATCCCAACTTTCCCCAAAAACATTATTTATAGCTTTTATTCCTAATTCTTCCCATTTATTCCAAAATTCTTGTCCTTTATCATATCCTTGTTCTTTCCAATAAGAGGAAAATTCATCTATCGCTTCTTTACCAAAAGGTTCATCAATAAGCTCTGCAAAATGCGGAAATTTTGCTCTTGCTATTTCATATATAGCTTTTTGTTGTTCACTTGTAAAATATTCAAGATTATCCAATACTAAAGACAATTCATTTTCATCCCATAATCTACTCCATACCCCTCCCATTTCAGCAGGGGATAACTGTCTCAATTTAGCAAGAGTTTCTAATTCTTCTCGTCTTTCTTTATTTGCTGTTACATATTTAGAAATTAATTTTTCTGCTTGTTCCACTAATTTCTGTTGAGACTTTGCTTGTTCTTCCAAAAGCTTATTTCTAGCTTTTGTCATATTATTTAAATCTTCTCTGGCTCCAGTTTCTTGATATATCAGTTTTAATTTTTCATATTCATATTTGCTAACCGCTAAAGAAGAAGCTCCTAAATTTTTCATCAAATTTGATTGATGCTTTAACATCTTTTCAGTATCTCTTTCAGCTTCTGTTAATTGTTCCTGTAGTTCTACTTCTTTGGTTTGCATCCTTAATCTGATGCTCTCTTCTTTTTGTCTTTTTCTTTGCGTTTCTAATCGTTTTTCTTCTAAATCATAAGCATAATCTCCAAGATTTTTAAGCCCCATAAATTGTGATATTCCCCATGCTCCATGAGGCATAACATCTTGAAAATTAAAAGTAAGAATGTCCATTAATTGTGCCCAACCAGCAGTTAAAGGTGCAATACCTCTATTGATAGAATCAAATAACCATCCTATAGTAGTACCATAACTACTCACTGAATCTCTACTTATTTCTAAATTATCATTCATTTTAGTAAGCATTTCAACAAAATCTCCTGCGTTACCAGTAGCGGAGGCAAAATCTTTAGATAAAACTACCAATAAATTTTTAAATCTTCCTATTTGAGCTTTAGCAGTAGCTTCTCTTATTAATCTCATTTTTTCGGCATATCCTTCAGCCTTTATATTTGCCTCATCTATAGCTTCAATCATATCATTATAAGAAGCTAACATTAACCTCATAGGTACTAAACCTCTGGTTCCAAAAACTTCCCTCAACATTTCTGATTGTTTGGAAGTAATATCTCCTTGAGTGGCTAAAGATATATTAATTTGTTCAATAGTATCTAATAAACTAATAGGAGCATCAGGGTCAAAAACAACACCAAAAGACTTTCTCAATTTATCTGCATTTTTAGTAAGTTGTAATATAGTTCTACCCAATAATCTACCAGTTCTTCCTGCTCTCAACATTCGAGTATTAAGGAAACCTAACATAGTAACTATATCTGTAAAACTATCCGATAGTCCTGTTAAATAAGGAGCCAATTTAGTATAAGAAGATGCTAATTCATCTATTTGGACATCTTGGGTATTTCCGCACCAAAAAGCTTTTCCCTTTCTTCTAACAAATAATGTATGGTTTGGAACTTCTACACAAACTACTTTGCCTTTATAATCAATCCATTCTTCTTTACTGGTAGTTTTTCTATTTTGTTTTTTAGCATAATATTCATTTTTTTCTTGTGATATTAAAATTTCTGTTCTGTCAGAAAAACTAATCCCCCAACAGTTTCTTGTCTTCTTTTTTGTGGTTATTCCACATATATTTTTAACTTTTCCGTTTCTAATTTTATAAGTAGTACCATAATCAGCCTTTAATCCTAATTCTTGTAGGTCATTTCTCATCGTTTTAGAGCTTGTAATAATAACAAAGGATTTTTTACGAAAGCTTCCATCTCCATAAGTATATGTTTTTAAGAAAAGCCTTATCAAATCTTTGGATAATTTTTTAACAAAATCAGGTATAAATTTTTCATAAGATTTTCCAAATTGTTTCAAATAAGATGTAAGCTGTTTGCTATGTATTATAAATCCTCTATTAAACTCAGAATAGTTAAAGGGCATTTCTTCCATAATTTTCTTTAATTTATCCCAATATTTAGATTTTCTAGATTGATAAATTTGAATTTTATATGTAGGGTCTATCCCTTCTTTCCACATATAAGTTCCTTCACTTAAATACCAAGCAAGGAATTTTAACCAAGTTTTAATAGGAATTCTTTTTGATTTACCATCTAATTGATGATTATCTATTTCTGGTAAAACGAAATATTCAGGATTTTTTCCGTTCCAATTAGAACCCCTATAAAAAGTTTTAGGTTTTCTATATACTTCTTCTGCTCTTACTCTTTTATAGGCTTTATTCTTTGTTTTATATCCTATTTTGGCATATAATTTATGCAAAGGTGTTACTTTAATATCTACAAATCTTCCTTTTAAATGTAATAATTTACCTTCAAAATCTTTGTTCACATATTTTATCGGTTTTTGATATTCTAATTCGTGAGTATTTGGATTTAAAGTTGCTACTTTCTCTGTTCTATCTAATTCTGTAAACAGTTTCCAACCTTTATCAGTTAAAACCTCTGTATCTGGAGTATAACAAGCATAGGTGTAGGTCAAAACATCATTTATTTTTTGGAACTTCTCATAAGTGGATAAATTTTTACCTAAATTTTCTCCCATAGTATTATATATACCTGCTACTGCTCTAGTTACTGTTTTAGCATCCCCCATAGTTCCTACTAAAGTAGCCACTGTAGGTTCAAAAGCAGATATAGCTTCTGCAGTAGTTAAATTAGCAGTTCTTAAATAATAGAAAACTTCTGCTAATTCGCCTATATCTCTTCGAGTAGTAACTGCTACCCTAGATATAACTTCTTCTATGATAGCCATATCTCTTTCTATGTGTTTAGAAGATGCTGATACTACAGTTTTTATTCTAGCCATAGCATCTGCTAATTCCATATTCTTAGTAGTAACATGGTCTATGGTTCCAAAAATTCCCATAAATATTCTTCTAAGTAATAACCAGGCAGGGATTGTTAATAAAGCTCTTTTAGCAATAGTAGAGAACCAATTACCCATAGTTTGAGCTTGTTTTCCAGTAGCCACCATAGTTTTACCTGTACCTTTAATTTGAGCTTCAAACATTTTAAATCTCTTAGCAGTTATTTTATCCCCTGTCATAGTAACCAAGAAATTTATTAAATATTGTTTTCCCATATTCATAGTTTACACTTCCTTATTCAAATTTTAACGTAGGTATTCCTGTCAACTTAGAAGTTGAGATTGATTCTTCAAGTTTTTTATATTTTTTAGGGTTTTTTCTTTTTTCTTCTTTATATATTAAATAAGCATCTACCCTAATATCATTTTTTATTATTTCCTCATTGATAAATTTTTCGTTATTATATAAGTCATCGTACAGCATAGAATAAACTGATAACCAATATAAAAATTCTTGTTGCAATTCCGTAAAATTATTCTTGTTTTTAAATAAAGTTATACCATGAATTTTTTTACATTGATTATAAATGTTTTGATATTTATTTGACCTAGCTAATTTTCTAAGAATTTTCGTATTAGGCATTATCTGGCTCCACATTTAATCTTTCCACATACAAAATTTTTGAACCTTTAGAATATGCTTTAGCCATCAAATCAGTATTTTTACTCTTATTAAAATCTTCATAAGATTTAAATACTCTTTCCCATTTCGTTTCTTCTTTTTTTACTTTAACTTTTTTTTCTAAAACCAAATAAATAGTATACGAACTAGTTTCTACCATCAGTTGATTTTCTAAAGAATTTGCTAACCAATTAGATTTTTTTCTAACTTCTATAAATACCTGTTCTTTCATATCCAAAATCTCTTTCTCTAATTCCTTAGCAGTATCATCTACTTGACAAGTTGATAACTCCAAAAACTTTTTTTTGATTTTTTTAGATAAAGTAGCAATTTTATCATCTATTTTTGAAATATCAACATTTTTCTTTTTTAATTTTGCCTTTAAATCTGCTTCAAATATATAAGAATCATCATCCAAAAATTCTATATACTTCTTTCTTCTAAACCTTGATATATCTTCTGTTTCTTCTGAAGAAGGTATTCTAACTCTATAGGTAGTCTCTCCAGACTTAAATACTATTTGATTATTTTTTACTTCGTCCTCTATTTCTGTTTCTGCTTCTAAATTCTGAAGGGCTTCTAAAGCTTTTTTGGCTATTTTAAACTTTTTCTTTTCCGACATTACTTACCTCCTCTTACAAAAAAATCCCAAGTTACAGTTTAATCCTGTTTCTTGGGAGTTTCAAATTCAAGACCTGCTTGAAAGGCTTGTATATATGCTTTAATAGTTCTATAATTCTCGTACACTAACTCCCTTACCTCTTTTTTAATCTCTTCTACATTATCTGAATTGTCAAATCTTTTCATTATTTGCCCAACTAAAGTTTTAGAACCATTAGATATGACAGTATTCAAATATTCTTCACTTACTCTATATTCTTTTACTCTTCCCATACTTTCCTCCGCTTACCTTTTTAAAGGTAGGGAAGAAAATTTCTTCCCTACCCTAAATTTATATTATATGCCTAATTCAGAAGTAGATGCAGTAATTTGCATAGAACTTCCAGTTAGCACATTCTCTCTTTCAGCATAAGCTCCAACATCTACACTAGGATTAAAATTGGAAACTGTTAAATCTGTACATTTTATACCATACTTAAACGAAGTCTTAGAATTATCAGCATAAAATTTAATTATAAGAGTAGCCTCATCGGTAAATTCATCTACATCTAATTTACCATAATCCGAACCAGCCCCTCTTAAAACCTCTTCAACTGTAGTTTCGCTAAGTATTCTACCCAAAGTAATTGTTACAGTCTTATCATCTACACCTCTTTTAACCACTGCTTTATTACCAAGTTCTTTATAGTCAGTTCTACTAAGAGAAACATCTATAGTAGCACTTTGTAGTTTATATATATAATCAGAACTTGAAGGTTTTCCGCTTGCAGGGATATATAAATATATACTAACGGAATCTCCAGCAATAGCTACAGGGTCAGAATCATTTACTGTAAATTGAGCATCAGGAGCAGTAGCGGAAGTATACCAATATTTAATCACATCTCCAGTAGCAATAGCAGAAGCATTTATAGTCAATATTTTAGTTACACTACTATAACTATAATCTGTACTAACTGTCAATTCTGTAGTTCCAGTTCCACTTCTATATCTAGTAACCATTAACATATATTCTCCGCTATTATCAGGGTCTTCCGCAGGTTCTTTAGAAGTTAAATCTATTTCATTATCTCCACCAGAACCAGCAGTATGTGTACCATATATGATATACTTATTATCTCCTTGCCATTGAACAGCAGATTCTCCAACCAAATCAAAACTTCTTTCTATAATAGCATCAGGGTCTCCCACTGTAATAGAAAATCCAGAAGTCCTTAATTTAGGGTACCACATTGTACCTACAAAATTATCATCATCATCGGTTAAATAAGCACAAATATTAAAATAAGCATTATTAAAATCATCAAGGTCTATTGGAGTTTCTCCATCATTACCAAGAGTATCATCATTAATCAGCTTCTGCCAAAATTCTAAACTGCCATATTCTAACTGAGTAAGAGAATAGGCAACACTAGAAGCTCTTTTTATATAACCAACCACACCATCATTACTTTCCCTACCTATTTCCTTGACTTCATCTCTATTAAGAGTAGCTGTAGGAGCAATTTTTTGTGCCCTATCTATCTCAGCATCAGAAGCATCTCCTTTAATTGGAAATATTCGGGGTTTATACTTTTTCGCATGAATCATCGCCATAGTATTTAGTCCTCCTTTGACTAATTTATAAGGTTTTTTCTCTTCTTTAGATTAAACCTTAGTCTCTTTATTATCTTTTATTCTTTTTTCTTACCTTTTCCACTATAATACCTATGCAAATGTTCCTCACATATCGCATCTCTTTTAATTTGCTTACGTTCTACCCTTCTTACAATAAGTTTAATACCATGCAATTCTTTTTTCAAGTCTTTTTTAAACATAAGTTCTTCTTTTCTTATATTATCAATATCAAGTTTTAAATGTTTAAGTTCATTATTTTGAATTTTAGAGGCTACTATTTTACCTACTATATGGTTAGCCATACTATAAAGTAATGAAGCAATAGCTATAATAAATGTCCAAAATTGCCAGTTTTTAATATATTCTAATATCATGATTCATAATCTCCTGTACTTACTCTTAAAGTAATTCTATGTCTATATCTATCTATAGGTTCTAATTCATTTTTTGGAGTATTAAAATCTATAGGTTCATCTTCTGGAGGAGCTACTAAAGAAATTCTTCCATCAGCTACTTTAGAATCCACTGCTCCATTTACGATAGTATATTTGTAATACGCACATCCATTTTTTAGTTTTTCTATAAGATAGTCTTTTAAATCTAATCTTTGACCATCATTCGCACAAAATAAATCTATAATTATAGCAGGTTCTCTTTTGGTAGCTTTAGAACCTAATTCTACCCAATCATGAGGAGTAATTCCACATCTAACACACACTATAGCATTTCTATCAGATTGGCTCATATTAACTCCATAAACTTCAGCAAAAGTTTTAACAACGTCTACATTTCCCCAATCAGAATCTAAATTATTTTCTAAAAAATCTATTATTGAAGCTTCTAAGTTTCTCGAAATACGATATGCCATTTCTTATCCTTTATTTAAAAGATGCTAATAATACTGCTATTTGTTTATTAAACATTATCCAAGTAGAATCTATATAGTCAATAGGTCTAATTACACTTTTAGGTTTTATACCCATTTTACTTCCGTCTTTATAATTAAATTTTTCCACTCCACCTGCTAAAGCCCCTTCTGAAGCATGTCCTTCAAAAGAACCTGGAACAAATTTACCTCCACCAGGAATAAAAGGTTCTCCAGTAATTTTCTTACCATAGTTTATAACATACCAGTAAGGAGCTTTTTTTTGGAGCAAATTTATATCTCCTATTCCCCAACCTATAGTTTTCGGAGTAGATAAATCTACAAAATTTATAGCATTGGCTAAGTTACCAGTGCCTCCTCTTCTATGCCTTCTGGCATTTATATAATTTTGCATATAATTATGAATATTCATACCTAATTTCATAGTAAAAGCTTTAAAAGAATTCCAATCTTTATATAAAGGTATCATGACTTCTCTTGCTGTAAATTTAGGTGTAATAGTCATATTCATTCCCATCTTCATACTAAATGCCTTTCCGCTAAATAAACCTTTTCTTTTCCTTTTGGAGGAACAATACTATACATTATATGAACTATATTTTCTTTAAAATCTATAGTATACCAATGTATTATAAGTTGAGTATTTAAATCTTTATTATCAGCCATTTTATTCTTTCGGTTAAATCTTCTTATAATAGATATAAGCTCTAATATAATTATCTTCTGTACGAAATTGCAATTTTCCGTTAATCTTCCAACCATTGTAAAATTCATCTTTTGAGGTTTCTATTACTGAAGATTGTTCAAGCAAAGATTTATCTCTTTCTCTGATTATAATTTCTTTTGCTTTATCGGTTTCTATTCCAGGCATTTTCCAAGAAATTTGAGAAAATCCTAAGTCTGTTACTATGGCAGGAATAGATATAGAATTTAATTTTACAAGTTCGGTATTTTTTTCGTATGGGTCTAATACTCTTTCTCTCGCCATATAAATTTTAATTTTTTGTGATTTTTCTTCAAATAATTCGTCCATTATTTTTTCCTTAAATTAATCCCAACTCACAGAAGCCCCATGAATTTTTAGGTCTTTATTATTTGCAGTTACTAATTTATATTCAATGTCAGTTCCAGAGCCAATTCCAGAAGCGGTTAAATCTACAATTCCAGATAATATTCTTTTAGACGCTTCATAATTTCCTTCATCAGAAAGAGTTACCTCTGCCCAAGTCGAACCTCCATCTTTACTAACATAAGCCTTTAAGTCAGTATTAATTGTAATCGAATCTACATCTTCCTCAAAAACTACAATTCTAGCATCATTAGGTTCCGCTTCAGCAGTAGAAGAATTTGAAATTAATGTCATATTATTAGTAAGTCCATCTCCATATTCTGAAGTAGGAACCATTATAGTATCATCAGGAGTAGAATTAGGGGAAGCGTTAAAATAATTAGAATGCTGTATGCGGATTTCATCTAAATAACCATTAAAATAACCTGTATAAGTATTAGGATTATAACCAATAGTAATTGGGGCAGAAAAAGTATCTATAGAAGCAGTTGTGCCATATGCTCCCTGTTGTCCATCTACATAAAGAGCATATTCAGTTCCTATTTTTATAAATGCTATATGATGCCAATCTGTATCATTAACTACTATACCCCCAGGATTTATTTGTAATACCGTAGCACTAAAAAAATTAAATCTTATCTCTTCTGAAATATTTCTAAATATATACCAACCGTCAGAAGCTCCTTCATCTTGCGAAATAAGTGGTTCTACTGTACTTATATTTGTAAGATTAAATTTTACCCAAAAATCTACTGTCCAATTATCAGCATTTGAACCAACTAAATCCCAATCTGCACTATCTGGAATACTTAAATAATCACTATTTCCATCTAATTGTAAACTTCCTGTTCCCCATTTTTTATTAGTAGTATCTACTTGGGCGGTTTCATGTGCAGTAACTGTATGTGCAGAATCAGATTCGTCAGTAAAAGTAGTAGATTCATCTACTCCATTACAATGGAGCAGTAATTTGGTATTTTCATCGTTGCCACCTGCATTAACTGAAGGATTATATAAATCATTAGAAGAATCATATTCTTCATTGGTAGAAGAAACAGTATCTATTCCACTTTCATCTTCATACTCATCTAATATTCCATCAGTCATATTAAATTGGGTTAGAGAACCATTTACTGCTATTCTAAAAGCATTAAGCATTATATTTTGTTCTATTCTATCCGCTACTTTTAATTTACTATCTCCATTCACTTCTAAAGTAAAATCATCTATTCCATTGAAAGAATTATCATCCTCTAATTGTATTTCATTAATATATGCTTTTCTTACAGGAAGAGCATTAGTACCTATATCATAATGGTTGTTAACTCCAGGAAGCCAATGTCCATTTTCATCTATTTGCCATCTTTCATAACTTCCAGTAGAAAATCTAATTTTATCTTCATCTACTGCTCCTTGGTCAAATTCTACTCCAGTATCTTCATCTGCATCCCACACTCCATAAGTTACTATTTTTCCTAATAGATATAAAGTTTCAGCACTTATAGCATCATCGAAATAAAAATTAGAATTTCCACCAAAAGAACCTCCATTATTATATTGTACTTGAGTATCAGAACCTCCAGGAGTTCCTGACCCTCCTGCTTCTGCTTTCCATTTTCCAGTATTACTATCATAAGTTAATACATTATTATCAGTAGGAGTTCCAGAATCAAAATCAACATCGGATAAATCTTCTATACTAGAAGCTCCTAAATTATTATCTACATAAGTTTTTACTGCTTTTTCAGTTGGAACTGCATTGTCTGAATTATCTCCAAGAGTTCCATCTGTAGAAAATTCAGTTATTCTATTTACAAGCGTTAATCCATTAGTAATACTTAATTCTCCATCAATAGAACTATTGACTAATACCAAATTTCCTCCTTGGTCATTGTAACCATCGCTTGCTATTATATCATCAAATTGAGAAGTTATAATAGTATTAGCACCTAAATATACAGAATAAGAACTTCCTCCTCCATCTGTTATATGTATATGATTATACATACTTCTTACCGAAAGAGATGTTGAAGAAGTAACATAAAAACCATACCCTATTTTTCCTATTCCTCCACATATAACATGAACATCATTCGCAATATATTCATCTTCTCCACTACCATTCAAATCTCCAAGACCCACCACTATATTAGCATCAGTATCTTCTATATCTGCCGAACATCTATAAGCATTTATAATTCCTGAACCAATAGAATACCCTACTGCAATCGCATTTGCATCACCAGAACCACTAACCTCTATATTTACTCTTCTTAGAGTAATAGTACCATTCGTACCTGGCTGAATGGCTCTTTTTATTCTTCCAGAACTCGAAGCAGTATTTGAATAAATTAAAGAACCTTTGTCTTGTCCAAAAGTTCCAGTAGTATATATTATTCTTGGAGAACCTGCTATCGTTCCAGAGGCGGTTATTTCAAAATGACAATACTTTGAAGATAAAGCACCAGAACCTGTTATCATATCTATAGCGGAAGTATAAGTACCTATTAATTTTAAATTTTCTAACCTACATCCAGTATAAGCCCCAAAATTACATATTTGAGCAGTGTTAGTTATAAGTTGTTGAGATGTAAATCCCACTCCTATAATACATTGATTATTGGCAGAAAAATTGATAGTATCATTAGTATAAGTTCCAGGATAAACTAAAATAAGAGTATCGGCTCCATTATCATCTAAAGCCCCTTGAATTGTTGTATAATCTCCACCAGAAGAAGAAACCATTACTGTATTTGCAAAAGAACTTCCTCCTGTATTTTCTACCCAAGTAAATTGACCTGTAGCTTCATCATAAGAAGGTACATATCCATCAGAAGGAGAATTAGTGGCGTCTAAATCATCTTGTCTTATAGGTTTTAATTGTTTACGATTTATAGATGTATTCCTATCTGACATTATAATAACTCCTCTAATTCTTCTTTAGGTATTATATTATATTTAATAAGCAACTTTATAAGAGAGGTTAAAACTTCATTCCTATCTTTTAATTCTAAATTCTCTTTTAAAAGATGCCTTTGTGTTTCATTTATTATTCTTTTAACGGACATTATTTATTATCTCCTAAGATTTCATTAATAAATGCTATAACACCTTCTAATCTAAGTAAGGTATTTTTAATATTATCAATTTTTGTATTATAAACTTTAATTATATTAGAACCTTTTAGTGTTTCTTCTTTAGCCCATTCTAATTTTTCTTTTAAGAGTTTAATATCTATCTTCCTCTTCTTAGCCATTATTTTCTCCTTTATTTGAGTAATTAAATGAGGGTTTGTTAATATTAGTCAGAAATTACATAATGAGCTATAACAATATCTCCACTCTCAGGAGCAGTAGAAAATGTTATAGTAGTTCCAGACAATTCATAATCATTTCCAGAACCTTCTTGTTGTAATATCCCATTCAAAAATAACTGTAAAGAATTTGCAACAGGAGTATTAGACAAAGTATGCTCACCTGCATATCCAGAAGCATCAATATCAGAGGTTAAATCCTCTTTGATTATATCAGCATTTTGAACAGCATTTGCATCAATATCTATCCATTTCATCTGACCATCGCCATCAGACCATGAAAGAACATATCCATCAACAGTAGAATTGACTATATCTAATTTAGGTTCTGTAATGCCTCCGTCTTTTACTCTAAGAGTATCGGTATCAATCTCTATTGTAGAATCATCTACTTCAACATCAAGAACACCATCAGAATCTTCAGTTAAACCATCTCCAGCTATTGCACTAACAAAATCTACAATAGATTCTTTTTTAGCTTCACTATCAGTAGCATCATCAAAAGCTAGAAAATCATTTGCAACATCTATTCCAGTATCAGACAAACCATTAATATCTAACTTCAAATTATCAGAACCATCATCAGCAAGACCATTTCCTGCAAAATCATCTGGTTCAATCGCTAATTCAGCAGTATCTATTTTTAAACCTCCACTAGATTTTAATGCAAGTTCGGCAATATCTCCATCTGAATCATTTCTCTTAATGCCATCACCAAAAAATCCATCTCTAATCTGTAATCCTCTTATAGCGGTATTTAATGCCATTTGACATCCCTTCTTTATTTCAATTTTGGGCTATTTACTAGTTTTTAACCTCATTTAATTACTCTAGCCCTATATTTATCTTATCTTTTATGTGGTTTTTTCTATATACATTACCTCTACTATATCTCCATCTTTAGTAGTATCTGCTATAGTAAATTTAGTAGCAGTATCGTATGTAATATATTGTTTTGGTACTTTTAATCCGTTTAAAGTTACTTGTAAAGTAGCTTGAGTATAATCCACAGAAGTTTGAAATTGTGTAGCACTTAATTTAGTAGGAACTTCATATTTAAGATTAGATATTACTTCTTTTTGAACATATTCCACAATATCTATTTTATTAACTTTTACTTCTAATACTTCTTTTTCCGTAAAATCTACATCTAAAATAGACTTCTCAGTAAATTTTACAGTAAAATCATTTGTAGTTTTTATAATATCATCTGCCATATTAAGAAGTCCTTTTAGTTATAGGTCTTTGAACTTCAAACTTACCATAAAAAAGAATGTCTTGATTACCATTACCATCCTTATATTTTATATCATAGTAATAAGAACCTACATCAATATTAGTATCAGAAGTAGTTAAAGATATTAAAGTTTTCCCTTCTGTTGGACTACTATGGGTAGTTATATCTTTTTTTATTAAAGCATCATCATCTTCATCTTTAGGGTCTGATTTAACAGTAAAAAATATAGTATAATCTGTAATATCCAAAGAAGCATCATCTTTCACAAATTCTAATTGCCAACCTATAGGAGCAGTATGTTGATATACCTTTAAATCATACTGAGTTGCTCTTTGTTCTTCCATAATATCTCCTCTTAAAATTCAATAATTACATTAACACCTACAGAAGACTTAAATCTATCAACTAATTTTGCAATTTTATCTTCCTTACTCAATTCCCTTCCTCTATATCTAACAGTAAGATTCGGCAATCTATATTCACTATAATTAGGTTTAATTAATATAGAAGCCACTACTGCTATTAAATCTTTAGTTTCACTATCTGGAGAAGGATAAATATAAGTATCTTTAAGTTCATAATCATATTCATCGTAACCAAGAACAGAAATCCAAACTATAGCAGACCTTATATATTCTTTAAGTTCGGTTTCAGAATATTTATAATATTTATATTTGGCTTGAATTTTGTCTCCAGAAGTTAGACTGGCACTTACTGTAATCTCTTTCTCAGAGGAATCATAAGAATATTCTCCACTTCCTAAACTACTTCCATTTAATTTTACATCTTCTAAAGAATTGATATTGTCTTCTGATATTTCAAAAATATTAGTTACAGTATATTCCCAAGCTTCGCTATCTTCTTTTTCAAAATCTTTTACTAATGCCCGAATTTTAGTATAAAGAGCACTTAACATAATTTCTCCTTACTTATTTTTATATTTTTCATAATACATTAGCAGTTCTTTTCCTCTATTTCCTTTATGTATAAAACCATTATTATATAATATTTTAATTAGAGGATTTTTTTTCTTTATTTTTGCCCATAAATCACAATCTACAATTTCTATGGCTCTTCTAACTAACTTATCTGCTCCATTTTCATCTTTAGCTAAAATTTTTAAATATTTTCTTGGAAAATTATCTGCATATCCAACAATTCCTGCAATTCCTTCTTTTTCCCCATACAATAATTTATTGCCTTTTTTAGCTTCTTTCAAAAATAAGTCTACATTTTCCTTAATATCTAACCTTATCCTATCCTTAGTAATATAGAAATCACTATAAAAGTCAGTCAATTCTGCTAAAAAAATTCTAAAAAATTGCTCTTCTTTTTTATTTAATTGATTTTTTACTATAATCACTTTTAAAGTCTCCTAAGATAAGCAGAGTTTGGGAAGAGTTATCCACTCAGTGAATACCCTTCCCAAAACTCTTATATTTTAATCCTTATCAAACAATCGAAGTAGCATCACATATTGCGACTGCTTTAGGATTCGTTATCGTAAATATAATACTCTCATAACCATAAACACCATAACCAAAAGTATTGCTACCTGCATTATTTACAGGAGCAGGGTTCTTTAGGATTATACGGAACATACTATCAGCTTCCGCACCTATCAACTTAGCAACCTCAGCAGAAATCTTTCTCCTAACGAACTTTATAGGTTTACCATCGGCAATTCTAGAATTTCTAGCCACAAGTATCATCTTCTTCTTATCCATTATCTGCACTTCACCGCTAGCATCTACAGCTTCAACTTTACCAAATACTTTAATTATATCCTTAATACCCATATCCGCAAGTCTCTGTTTGAGACCTATATTATAATTAAAACTACCCACATTATCCTTATCATAAGTATCAATCTTTTCTTTAACAGTATTACCAACCAATAGCACAAAATCATCGCCAAAATCTTCAACAAGATGCTTCATACCCATAATAGCATCATATAGGTCATCCCCACTTACAATGGTATACTCATGAGGATTCGCACCAGGAAGATAACCAGCAGTTTTATTAAGTATAGCTGAAACTATCATCCTAACTTCTCTCTTATCCATACTACGAGTAATAGAAGCTTTTCTCGTAGCTAAATCCCTTTTATTCTCATCCGTAGATGAAAGAATATCATCAACAAGCACATACTCCAACTTAGAATTAAGACCCTTAAACGTAAGCTCGGCATCGCCAGTTACGCTTCTCTTAACAACAGTAAGTGAACCATCGGTCTCAACATCCAGACATATATCATTTTCGCTTTCGAGGGCGGTAAAACGATATATTTTCTCTCCAACTTTAGCAGTAAGCACATCCGCTATCGCATCTACTTCAAAAGGAGTAGGCTTATGCGGATTGATAGGCTGACCAAGAGCCTTGGCTAGATTCAAATCAAAATAGCCACTTGTTTTCAAATCTTTAAGATTCATTTCATTACCTCACTTTTTAGATTTTAATATTATATCTTTTTTCTTTCTTGCTATTATCTTTTATAGCAATATTATTCCTTATCTTTATCGTCGGCTTTACCAAAAGCCAATTCGTCAATTTCTTTTCTAGTTTTAGCCCAATAATTTTCATCTTTGGGTTTTATACCTACAGTTTCATCAGATGACTTATTTAATTTAGCTTTAAGCATTAAGTTTTCTTTTTCAGTTTTTGCTCTATCAAATTTATCATCATTAAGAATATCCTTATCTGTCAAATCCTTAGAATATTCATCTCCAAGTTCTTGTCTTCTTTCCACTATCTTCTTAGCATTAGATTCATAAAGTTTAACCTTTCCTTCAAGTTTCTTTACTTTATCTGCAAAGTTTCTAATAGCCTCTTTATAGTTGTTAGACTTTTTATCAGAAGCTTTCTTAATTTCTTCAACCTGTTTTTCTGCTTCCTTAATCCTAGAGACAGCTTTTCTCAAAGTCTTAGAACTCTTATATGGAGATTCTTTCTTTGAAGCTTTTACCTTCTTTTCAGAAGTTTCTATTCCAAGTTTTTTAGCTTTAGCTTCTATTTTTGCCTTTACTTTTTCTACTGAAACTCCAAGTTTTTTCAAGGCTTCTTTGGCTTCTTTCTGAGCTATTCTAGCCAAAGCATTTCTCACATGAGCTTTGTCATGTATCGGATATTTTCTGATTTTTCTAACTTTACCAGTTTTTTTGTCTTTAACTTTTACTACTACCGCAAAATCATTATCTGAAAGAGATTGTCTTTCTTTATATGTTAATCTCTTACTAACTTTTTCGCTGGCTTTTTCATATTCGCTATAAATAGATTTATCAAGAGCTTCAAAATTATCTACAAATCTATGATATTTAGATACCTCTAAAACGTAATTCATCCTTTTTCCTCCCTCTTTAGAAGATTTCTTAGGCTTATCTATCTCTGTAATTTCAGATATTTTGGTATTATTTGAGTTTTTAATATCTATACTAAATTTTAATCCGCACTTCGGGCATTTAAGTTCTTTTTCTTTATAATCAGAAAATCCTCCGTATCTTATTATAGTACCACACTGATAACATCTTTGAGTACCTTCATAAAAGAAACTTACTCCTTCAGGTAGAGCACTTTTTTGTTCTTTAGTAAATTTAACAGCATATTTCTTTTTACAACTTAAACATTGGATTTTTGCTCTATGTTCATCCCTACCTAATATTAACCAATTATCAACCTGACAAGACGGACATAATATTTTAAAATTCTTAATTTGAGGAGGATGCACCATTTCTCCTTTTTGATTAAGAATTGCTAAACATTCAGGACATTTTACATTTGAACTTTCAGTATCATATTCAAATTCTTTACCACAATTTTTACATTTAATTTGAGACTTTTGCGGAGTTGCATTTGGAGATTTATCTGGTTGTCCTTTACCAGGAAATCCTTCTTTTCTCATCATAGTTCCACATTTAGGACATTTAGTTTGATTACAATGAGTAGATGAACTTGTTTTTTCTCCACACTTAGGACATTCACACTGATAAACTTCAGCAGAAGTTTTTATTTTACATTTTCCTTTATCACACATTATAAGTTCCTCATTTTTATATTTCTTAGAAGAATTATTAGCAAAAATTAGTTTCACATCAGAATCTATTTTCTTCTTAGCTACTTCAAGAACTTCTGCATCTTCAAAGGCTGGTTCCTCATTAAATAATAAGCCACCGCCAGCCACTTGTAAATCATAAAGCTCTATAGTTCCATCTGAAAGCTCTTTAGTTTTTCTACTATCACTCCATATTTCATATGAAGTAGTTAATTTCTTTTCCTTAAATAATTTTTGAGCTTTTTCCCATTCATCTTCAAAACAATTCTTAAAGAAGATACCATAAGCTATTACCTTATTTTCTGCTTTATTATATTTGTAATCTATATAATAACCTATAACATACCTTCTATTATGGTCAATATCCACAGGTTTTCCTATAAGAGAAGGAAGAGCTTTTAAAAGTTCTTTCTCTGGAAGCCTTACCCTATTTTTATTAGCTTGATTAGCAAAAGTATAAACTGTTTTAAATCCTGCTAAATCTCTGCTATTAGCTAATTCTATCCCTCTTTTATTAGCAATTTTAGCTATTTCTTTAGATTTGCCTTCCTCCAAAATATAAGTTTCAGAATTGGATTTATAATCATTTAAAAACGCTGATACCTCCGATTTTTTTACTTTTACTTTCATTACTTTTGGTCTCCTTTATTTTCATTTATTGCTTGGACTATATCTAATTTAGTTACTTTAAGCCTAGAAGCTTTTTTAACCCACTTTCCTTTGTCATTTTTCCTAGCTATTTTCTTTATAATATTCCAAGCAGTTCTAAAAGCCTTGCTATCATTTCCATATTCTTTATAAGCCTCATTAAATACCCTTAAAAAAGTTCTTTGAAGCGATAAGGTCATATTATTTCTCACACTTTTTGGTAGTTCTTTGATAGTATCATAAGGAGAACCTTTAAGTTCTACTTTGCTCATATCATATTTTTCTTTTCTTTCTGTAGGGTCTGTTTTGTCATCAGGAATAGGCTTTCCTCTTTTATCTATATCTTCAAATTTTTCTTGTCTAAGTTTTTCCTGGTAACTTTCTTTGTCTTCATTATTTTGAGTAATATGAGGGTACATAGTAACTTCCGTACCATCTTTAGCTTCTTGTTCTCTTCTTCGCTTCTCTCTTCCAAACTCCACTTCTCCGACTATTTCACAATAAGTTTTATCAGAAAGTTGCCCATTTCTCCACAGAAGCATTAATTGATTTTTAAATTCTCCAGTCTGAAATATAGATACATAAGGTTTATTTATATAAAACTTGGAAGACATATATTTTTTATTTTTCTCATTTTTTTCCTGAATCATAAATAAAAGTTGTTGTAAAACATTTGCAAAATCCTCTGTTCCTGTTTTAACTTCTTGTATAAAAGCTTTAGGATTTAATATAGATTCTCTACGAGAAGTCGTAACCGCCTCTACTATATCAATGAAACCAAGACCAGCTAATATATTTCTTTCTGCTTGAGCAAATAATTCTATACTAAATAAATTCGATAAATCTGGAATAAGATGTTTCAAATCTTCATTAACGCTAACTCTTGCAGGAGTTCTGGTTTTACTTGTAGAATCTTTCATTTTTTCTAGTAAATCTCTCATATCTTCTGCAACTTTTTTTAAATCCCCATCATCATATTTATCACCTTCAGCAGAATTGTCTTGTTTACTAATCCATAATAAATAAGGGATAACTTCATTTAATACTTTTACTTGTTTCTTTTTCAAATCTTCTACAATTTTCCAATTATGATAAATACCTCTCTTTATAATAAAAGGTACTGGATATTCATCGAACCATCTTCCATTAGCCCTAGAAAATATGGCATTATCTCCTATTTTATTTTTACCATCTTTCTGAGGTTTTCCTATATAATAATCATAACTTAATAAGCTAAGTTTTTTTCCATCCTCTTTTTGTTGAGAATATATGCTACCACCATCTACAAAAAACATTTTAGTAGGTAACAATATTCCATCATAAGCTTTCCAATCTATAACTTTTAATACAGGAAAGGAAGAATATTTCCAATATTCTTTAAAATATTCTTTCGCTAAAGAATCTAAACCTACTGGCACTCTTCCTCTATAATCTTTATTTATTTCTGTAATCCATTTGTTTAAAATTTCATTAAGATTATCATTATTACTTTCTATGGCAAATCCTTTTGATGCTGAATCTACTGCAAAATCAGTCAAAGTATCTACTAATCCTGAAACATCATCTTCTAATAATTCCTTTACGTCCTTAACTCTACTATGGAATTCTTTAGGAACTATTATTTTTTCAGATAAAACATTCAATAACCAATCTACATAATTTACTTGTTGTACTTCTGCCATTTATCTCTCCTATTTGTTTAGTATTAAAGCAATAATTAAAGGTATTGATATTCCAACTAAATCTGCTAGTAAATCTTTTGGACTAAATCCTGTTCCTCTTATATCCCAAAATTCTTTTAATAATCCAATTAATAAAGTTAAATTTGCCGACAATATTATCCCCATTCCCAAAAAGAAATGAAAGGACATGAAAAGTCCAAAACTTACTAATATATGTAAAAGTTTATCATTTTCTATTCTCATTATATTTTCTTTCCATCATTAAGTGGATATATTATTACTTTTCCTGAATCTTGTTGTTTTCCTGGATATTTTTGATATTCTTGTTCAGGAGCAAAATAAGCATAATTATTTACTACTGTTACATCATTAAAATGATAAAAAAGCCCCTTCGGATTTACTTCTGTAGAATAATCATAAAATTCTACACTATCTTGAGAAAAATTCATCAAATCTATTCTCATTATAGATTTTTGGTCAGAAATACAATACCCATATCTCCCATCGGTAAATGTAGTTACCATATTCCATAAAGTATTGCTTACAGCATAAATATCTACATATTTTTTAATTACAAATTTTTCTATATCTAATTTCCCTATTACTCCATTATATCCTGCAACATAAGCATATTTTCCAGCTACAAAAAAACTGGTAAAATTCTTTAACCATTCATAAGTTTCTGTACAATCTAAAATACTTATCCCATTCGCAGTAAAATCTCCTAAATCAATTCTTGCAATTTTTCCATTTGAAGAACCAGAAGATATTACAAATAAATAGTTACCATATTGAAAAATATCATGTCCACCTTGATTTGCAAAATCAGAATCTATAGCTCCAATATCTACTGTAGCATCTATATTTAAGTCTATAGGGTCTATTTTAGCTATTTTGCCGTTTCCAAATATATATACTTCTCTTCCTACTATAGCCATAGTTCCAGCATATGCAGAGGCTCCATCTTTCAATATAGAATTTATATTTAAAGATGTTAATGTAGTAAAATCTGATAAATCTAGCACTTTAAATAATCTATCGGCTCCATTCATCCCTATCATATATAATAAACTGTTATCTGTAGAAACATTTAAAACTATCATACCTACATCTTTATTAGATACATTGGTATAGTCAGATAAATTTACTTTTACTATTCCTGGTACTCCTCCTAAATATAGATTTTGACTATCATGACATATTGCATTGAAAACTACATATAAAGGATTAGTATCTGCTAAATCTATATATCTCCAATTTTTGTAAAAAGGATAATCAGATTTTCTAAAACCTTTATTATCATCATCTACCCTATTAAATTTTCCTGTTCTTGGATTAAGTTTATATTCTTTAGACATATTTTATTCTCCTTATACAATTATCCTAAATTATTGTAGTTGACATAATCTTGTGTTGCTCTATCACTCCAATTCGCACCATCTATGCCTCCGTCAGCATATTGTATATCTCCAGTAGCAATAGTTTCTCTCATTATTATAGCTTGCCCTTTAGGATGAATATAAAGGTGATAATCATATCCACTTTCAGCTTCAGCAGATTTATGATATACATATTCGCTTAATGGAGCATCCAACCATTTAGTTGCCATTTTAGTTCCTCCTAATATTAAAATATTGTTGAAATACCTCTTGCCTTTTTCTTTTTTATAGGTTTAGTTTTATTAAAATCTCCAAAATACCATTGTGAAACTCCAAAAATTACCAAAGAATCAAATAAGTGGTCTCCAGTATCAGAAAAACATTCATATATTTTTCTATTTCCAGACATTCTTGAAACTACATATGTTAATTGATTTTCTAATTTATAATCTTTGGGAAGTAATAACCTTCCTCCATAGAGAAGAGTTTTAATCCTACTAACTCCCCATTCTCTCATTCTTTCTTCTCTATAAACCAATTTTCCTTTTTTATCTACTTTAGGTCTTCCTTTATTATCCTTTTGATAACCTACTTTAACTTTAACATTACCATCATATTTTAAAACCCTTTCGTTACCATACTTTTCTATCAAATGGTCAGAAAGAACTCTACCAAATCCTTCACCATTATCTAAAGCAATTACATTAGCTTCAAGCTCTTCTGCTAAATATTTAAAAATTTCTTCTTGGTGTTCTAATTTTCTATCATATATTATTATGTTATAAAGCCATTTATATCTTTCACCTTTTTCGGCAAAAATATTTATATCAGTACCAGAAGTTTCTCCTATATCTGCACTTATAAAAAGTCTATCGCATTTAGGTCTCTCGACCACTATCAAATCTCTAAATCTTTTAAAATCTTTCTTGTCAATCTCAAATCTTTTTATTTCTGTTTTGCGGTTCCAACAAGGCTCTATCATTTCCATATCTATTTCTGTCTCGGCATCTTTTATTATTTCGCCTTCAACAAAAATTTTATATTTGGAGGTTTTTTTACCTCCATAATCTTTTTCAGCATTTTCCCTTTGTTCGGAATCCCAATAAGGACTTACATATCTCGGCAAATTTAAAACAAATTTTTTCTTCTTAGAATCCTTAAATACTTTTCCCATTGGAGAATGTAAAGTAAAATTAGTCATTCCAGCAAGGCGATTAATAGTTCCATACTTTCCTTCGGATTCTCTTCTTTTTTTGTATATATCATCACTTTCAAATGAAACTTCTTCTCCCCAAGTTTTATCACAATGGACTTGATACCATTGTTCTCCAGGAGACTTTCCTTTAATAGTTAAATTAATTCCTAAAATTCTCCAACCTGTCTTCTTACTTTCCATCTCTATAGAAGGTTTAAATCTACAACCAACCTCCCAATCTTTTATTATAGGATGAAATTCACAAGCCCTTTTTACAGGATTTAATACTCCTCGGATTCTCTTCTCATCAATAGAAAAAATAGTAGAATTTAATTCTTCTTCATGTAATAGAGAATGTAAAATATCTAAACGTAAAGAACAAAGGGTCTTACCATATGCCCTTGCTCCAACATTATAAATTTCACCAACATTTTTCTTTAATTTAAATTTCCCTTTTTCATCTAAATTATGTAATTTAGCTGTAGCTTCAAAATTTATCATACTTTCTTTAGAAATCATAGGAATTTGATAAAGATGTAATTTGTCATTTCTATTACTTTTAAAACTACTCAAATTATCAAAATTAGGACAAAGACTTTCTATCACACATTTAGGATTGTGCCATTGTTCTATAAAAGAAAGCTCTTCTTCTGTAAGTTTATGTTTTAGCATATATTTTTTCGGGGATAAAAGAATTGAAAAACTAAGAAATGAACTTAAAACGCAGAAAGTTAGGAAAGTTGTTTTTTATCTTCTTTATAGATATGAGAATCTAACCAATCAATATAATCTGTAGAAACATTTAAAACCTTTGCCATATCTTTTTTTGTGATTTTTCCTTCTTTCTTATATAGCAACCACAATTCTTTATTACACAATATTTTGTTTTTAAAAAGTCTTAAATTTGAAGCTTTATATTTATCAGTTCTTAAATTTAGAACTATTTCCTCTCCGCAAAAAGGACAAGAAATCATAAATTCTTCTATATTTTCTTCTCTATATTTTCTAAATCTCTCTTTTAAATCTTCGATATAATCGTAAACGCTATTACCTTCTTCACCTTGCATTAATCCTAATTTATCTTTCAAATCCACAATATTTTTAAGATTATCATTTAATTCATCTACTAATCTCTTAGGCACTATTTCTGTAGATATTTTATTTTTTTCGCCTCTTTTACTTCTCTTTGTTTTGGAAAGGTCTCCAATTTTCTTCTTATAACGCTGTTGTATTATTTCTCTCCAAACCAATTCATTCAAAAGTTCTAAATCGCTAAGTTTATCTATATGATAAACATTACAATAATCTCTAAATATTTTACCGCCTCTACGCTTTTCTGTAGTAGTTAGACCTATTCCATTAAATTTATATTTTTCTATAGTTTCTTGTAAGTCTTTGGTTTTATTAGGTTTACGACTCATTTATCTTTCCTATTTTAAAAATAAACATAATTATGCTATTATTTACCTCTACTTATATTATACCATACATATAAGGGGGTTGTCAAGGGTTTTTTTCTTACTTTTTTATACTTAACAAAATAGACAAAAAAAAGAGAGGGAATTTTATTTCCCTCTCCAAAGCAAAGAGGACTTATATTCATAAGCCCTCAAGCATAACCAAGCTTTACTTTTTAGGTTTTGATATGTTTCTTAAACATATAGACTGTTATTACTTAATAACCTTTTTCCATTATAATGCCTTCCATTCACACCGAACATTTGGCGGTGAACCTTTACAAACCAACTTCATATTTCCTATCTTATCTTCATCATTGATTTCCAATCTCTTTTTATTAGTAACTATCCAATAATAATATTTTCCAAATTTTACTCTAAAAAATTTAAATTGAGCTAACCAAAATAAAAGACTGAAAATCCCTTTTACTTTCCCAATTTAAGCATTATATCCTTTATTCTTTCCAACACATCATCTACTACATTGATAACATCTCTAACTTTATAAACTACATTATCAAAATTATCGCCAAAAATAGGACAAAGTATATCTACCACTAAAGTTACAACACCTTTAAGTACCTTAACTATTGCTTGTGCCACATCTATTACACCAGCACCAACATTAGTTACCCAATCTAGCACTTTCTTTATAACTGCTAATACCTTTTCCATTATTCTACCTCCTTTTATTTAAACTTTAAAGTATTCTTTCATATATTTATCCCTACGTTTAGAAAAATTTGGAATAGGACTTCCATTAACATACCAATCTATTATATCCTCTTCTCTAATCCAAAAATTAGCTTTCATTTTACTATCTTCTATCCCTACAAACACAATCTCTCTAATAAAATGACCTTTATTATCATAATACTCTCCATTAGCTATATTTCCTAAAACTGGAACTGCTCCATATAAATAATAAGCCACTCCTGATAATTTTTTTTCCATAAAAGATTCTAAAAAAAACTTGTTCCTTATCTTATTTGGAAAAATTGTAACTATCATCTTTTTTAGTATATTCATAACATCCTTCTATATAGATTTTAGGTTAAGATATATCCTACAATTATATTATACCATATAACATAGTAGGTTGTCAAGGGTTTTTTTCTTACTTTTTTATACTTAACAAAATTTCCTACCAAACCAAGCTACCCAATTAAAGACAATTCCTACTATACTATATACTATAAACAATATTCCTAATAATAGAAAATATCCCAAAATTAAAGGGAAAAACATTATATATCCCCACCTTGGTATATCATTTTTTTCATATCTAGAAAATATTCTCATTTTTTATTCCTTCCATATTATCATAAATGGAGGTAATAATGCTAAAATGCCCCTTGTAAGAGCTTCTTGTGCAGGAGCAGGAAGCAAATCAAACCCTCCAATAATTCCCATAAATAAAGTACATATTATTAAATGTAATCCAAACAATATCCAAACTTTTTTACAATTATTTACAAACGCTATTATAATATAAGGAATAGACCACATAAATCCTACTATAAATCTTTGAGGTATTACTCCTAAAGGTCTTAACCAACTTCCTGCTCCATAGGCAAATAAACTCATCAAACCATAAGCTAATCCAACCATTCCACTATATAAGAAAAAAGTTTTCCACTTCCATTCTCTTTTTTGTATTACTTCTGAAATCAAACAAGTAACCGCTATAATAATAGGAAGCCAAAATCTCATAACTCCAGGAAATCCTCTCCCCCAAAGCCAACCTAAAGTAGCTACCAATAAAACCACTAATAATTTTAAAGAAGTTAGCCACCCTCTTTTATATTCTATATTCATCTATGACCTCCTCAATTAAACCTATTTTTGGATTACATATAACTCTGTAAAATGGTCATTAAGAAACCTAAAATCCTTTTTATTAAGCCTTCTTCCACAATATCCACAATATTGTATTGGCTCATTAAGTATATTTTGTAATGAATTAGCTCCGAAAAAATAACGGCAACATTCCTTTAAATCGGTATGCCTTTCTAATAGCCAGAGTAATTGTTGCCATCGTATTTCTTTTTTATTGTTAAGCCCCTTTATCCACTTAGGACAATCTTTATGAATTACAAGTAAATTTATTTTCTTCTTCATCTATGACCTCCCTTGTCGTGGTTGCCGATAATTATTTCTTACTGGATAATATTCTGTGGTATGCCAACTCCCGCAACAACCACATTGAAATTCATCGGGTTTATTTATACTCCATTTTGTGCAATTATTACAACGGATGTAGATTGAATGTTCGTGTTGAGCTACAACGCCTTCTATCCGCTGAATTGTCCGCCATAGCCATTTTAGATATTTCATCTATGACCTCCTGTCCTATTAGTGTTTTAACTTAAATCCCTGAACTATACCTATGGCTCTATTACCCTCGTGTAATATTTTTAATCCACCAGTTTTTTCATCTTCAGTAAAAACGCAAAACTGAAGCCCGTCTTTATTTGCTCTCACAGTAATAAATGTTGCTTCTGGATAATGTAAATGTAGCTTATCTATGTAGTCGGTTCTGAACATCCTCTCCC